>Ga0224527_1000100_pt1 | contig 62721 bp, 55 predicted proteins | sample CBST0metaG_FD_179882 | JGI IMG/M metagenome (GOLD analysis project Ga0224527, IMG submission 179882) | Peat soil microbial communities from Stordalen Mire, Sweden - C.B.S.T0 | ecosystem: Environmental > Terrestrial > Soil > Wetlands > Peat | place: Sweden: Norrbotten County, Stordalen Mire...
ATACAAAGGGGGTATATCACATGGGAGTCAATGTTGTGAGTAATTTTGTATCTTCACCGGTAGCAGCCGTCAGTAAACCTGTCGTGTCTCAAGATTCTACAACCGCTAGTTCGACTAATTCACAACCAGTAGTAAGCCTTCGCAATGATTCTGCCGATGCGAATGTAAATACTGGGGATGGTAAACAAGACCCTACGACAATTACTACGAGAAAACATAGTGAAAGTGATTTGGCAGATGTTACAGAAGAATTAAATAATTTCATGGAGTCAATGAATACCAATATTAAATTCACGCTCCATACCAGGACCAATGAATTAATGGTGCAAGTTGAGGACAATAAAACTCATCGAATTCTTAAAGAATGTCCAGCACATGAATTGCTTGATATGGTGGCAAGAATGAGAGATTATGTTGGTGGTTTATTAGATAAAAAGGCATAGTCTTTTTAGTGAGGGGGGTTTGTAATGGCGGTACAGCGCACGTATGGCCTTAGTGGTTCAGGTATTGATGTTGATTCGGTAGTGTCAAAGTTGATGGTAGCTGCTCGTCAACCCTATGTAAAACTACAACAACAGGAAACCGTATTGGGCTGGCAAAAACAAGAATATAATAAAATGTATGCCGGCGTAAATACGTTTAACAATACGACTGTTTTTAATTTTAATACCCAAAGTGCCTTGAGTACAAAAGCAGTAACATCAAGTAATACTGCCGTCGCAACGGTAACGGCTAAAAGTGATGTTGTAAATGAAAACCATACTCTTAAAGTATCGCAACTGGCCAGTGGTGTGACGGAAGGGAGCAGTCAAACCATTACGACTGGTCCTAATAAGACTTCCCTAGCCAACCAGTTTGGTGTAAGTGGTTCTCTTAACATTAAAATCAACAATAAAGATATTGCAGTTAGCTCAGGAGAAAGTATCAATGACCTGGTTAGTGATATTAATAAAGCTGGTGCAAGTGTCTCAGCTAGTTATGATCCGACAGCCGATCGCTTCTTTTTATCGACGACTAGTACGGGGGCTAATTCAGGCATTGATTTTAGTGGGAGTAGCGCTGCTGGCTTAAGCTTTTTGTCAGACAAGCTCAAAATGACGGCTTATGGGGATGTTGATAATAATGGTATTGGCAGTAGTGCTGCCATTGGAATTGATGAAAGTGCTACGTTGCAAAGTCAATTTAGCACCCTAACGGGTAGTTTTAACCTGAGGATTTCTGATGGCACTACCAATAAGACCATAACCATTGATACAACCAAAAATTCCATTGGGGATTTGGTATCGCAAATTAATGGGATCACCAACAGTGGTGGTACACAAATGGCCGTTGCAAGTTTTGTGAATGGCAAATTTACACTGAGATCTAATACGGGTGCTCCATTAAGTTTAGTAAGTATGGACCCAGCGACAAGTGGTAATCCCGTTCCTACGATTGATCCAGCTAAAAGTAGTGATCCAGCGGCGATTGATTTTTTGAAGAATCAACTCAAACTTCCAATGGTTGCTACCGCAGAAATTAACAATCGAGGTATAACTGGCAACGTGCTTGGTACGTTGCAAAATCAGTTTGCTGGATTGACGGGAACCTTTACTATGAAAATTTCCGATGGTACCAATGTTTCGACAATTGCAGTTAATACTGCAACCGATTCGATCAGTGATATGATAAGCAAAATCAATGCACTTAAGGATAGTAGTGGCAAGCAATTGGCGACAGCTAGCTTTACCAAGGGAAAGTTTACAATAAAGGCTTGTAATAGTGATACCAACTTGGATTTATCAGGTAGTGATACTGGGGCTACCAGCTTCTTTACCAATTGCTTGAACCTGACCAGCAAAAAAGGACAGGATGCCAAAATTAAGTTAGATGGTATCAGTATGACCGAGCCTAATAATAAATTTACCGTTGCGGGTGTAACCTATAATGCAATTTCCATCGGTACTGCTACCGTTGGTATTACAACAGACGTTGAAAAAATAGTTAGCAACATTAAAACTTTTGTTGAGGCCTATAATAAACAGTTGAGCTCGATTTATAGTGAAGTGAATGAACATCGCTATACTGACTATCCACCACTAACTGATGAACAAAAAGCATCCATGAAAGAAATGGATATTTCCTTATGGACGACCAAAGCCCAAAGTGGCATGCTTCATAATGATTCCATTCTTAAAACATTAGGGGAATCCATGCGCAATGCTTTTGCTGATACGGTAGTTGGGGTAGAAGGGGCGTACAAAAATGCCGCTAGCCTTGGAATTACTACTAGTAATGATTATACGGAAAACGGAAAATTGTATGTAGATGAAACAGCTCTTACCAAAGCGCTACAAGCCGATCCCAATGCTGCTTATAAGGTATTTGGTACTACAGGAACCACTGCGGCAACTAGTGGAATTGGTACAAAATTAAGTAATGTATTAAAAATTGCATCCACGAGTATTGTGACACAAGCAGGAACGACAACAGCACTAAACTCGGACCTCACTAGTGCCATTGGTAAAAATAGTTACGCTCTTACCCAACGGATGTCTACGATGAGTGGCTTTTTGTCAGATGAAGAAAAACGCTATTATACCCAGTTCAATGCTATGGAAAAGGCAATGAGTAAATTAACACAACAGAGTTCGTCCTTATCATCTTTGATGAGCAATAGTTGATGTTTTATAAGAAGTACATTTGGAATACAAGGAGGAATTGTCATGAATGCTGCGAATACTGCCAATGCCTATAAACGGCAACAGATTATGACTGCGTCACCAGAAGAGTTGACCTTGATGTTATACAATGGAGCGATCCGGTTTGTCACAGAAAGCATTAATGCTATTGACGAAAAAAACATACAGAAAGCTCATGCTGCAAACATGAAAGCGCAGGCGATTGTTCATGAATTCATGGTGACGATGGATATGACTCTGGAGATTTCTAAAACATGGATATTGATTGATGAATATATATTGCATTGTTTAATTCAGGGAAATATTAAAAAAGATAAGACTGACTTAGAAGAAGCCAAACGACTGTTAGTCGAATTTCGTGATACCTGGTTCCAAGCGATGAAACTGGTACATACGAATAAGGTGAAGGCAGTAGGTAAGTAAGATGGACAGCGAGTTATTACACCTTAAGTGGCAGGATTATCTGTTTTTAACTGTAGAGATGAGGAAATTTCTTCGTAAGAGTGATTTGAAGATGTTTTTTACATTAGTGGATCAACGGGAAGAAGTACAACTAGAATTAGAAAAAACTACAAATAAAGCCTATCATTCATCGCCAGAGGGGAAGAAGTTATTGTTACAAGTTCAACAAGCCAATCAAGAATTGATGAACGAATTTAATTTGGTTTTTAATACCATTAAAAATAGAAAAAACATTTCCCAAGCTTATGATGGTGTGCCTAGTAGTATCGCTGGTAGCTTTATAAATCATAAAACCTAGAAAAAGATCAAAAAAACAAAGAAAATACAAAAAAAGATAAAAAGACTATTAATATTATTAACAAACCATACGATATTATTAGTGAAATGTTCAAACAACCATTGATTCATAACCGGCCGGCTGAATCAATGGGGGTTAGGGCAAATGAATTGGGCAAGGATGCTCAATATAAAAATCAGGGAGGAATTACAAATGATTATCAATCAAAATCTTTCAGCTTTAAACACGTTCAATTCCTTGAACAAAAACACCAAGGCTACTCAAAGTTCAATACAAAAATTGTCCACAGGTCAACGCATCAATGGTGCGGCTGATGATGCAGCAGGTTTGGCTATTTCCGAAAAAATGAGAGGCCAAATCAGTGGTTTGAAACAAGCTTCCAGTAATGCACAAGATGGTATCTCCATGTTGCAAACTGCTGAAGGTGGTTTGGATCAAACTCATAGCATTCTGCAAAGAATGAGAGAATTGGCAGTTCAGTCAGCTTCCGATACTAACACTGCAGATGATCGGGCAAAAATCCAAGGTGAAGCGGATCAATTAGCGAAAGAAATAACTCGTATTTCTAACACCACTGAATTTAACACTCAAAATTTATTAGCTGGTGGTCTAAGTGATACGTTCCATATCGGCGCTAATTCCAATCAAAATCTTTCTGTATCCGTTACAGCTATGGATGCTCAGTCATTAGGAGTAGCTGGTTCAGTTACTACTGCGGCTAGTGTTAAAGGTGGCGAACAAACTCAACTAAATCTTACATCCGTTGCAAGTGGCGTTACTGCTGCTACTGGGTATAAAGTAAGTGTTAAAGTAACTGCTGCTACTGTTAAGTCTGCAGTTACCACAATCTCCAACCAAAATACTAGCAATACTTCCAAATTAAAATTGGGTGATGTTAAGGAAAACTATACTGGCACAACTGACACCGATTACCTGGTTAAAGTAGCTAGTGTTGTTCCTGTTAACAGTGCAGATGGTAAAGCTGCTCCAGTGGATGCTAAAGATGCTAAAGGTGCTAAAGGCGCTAAGGGTGCTGCTGGCGATGCTAAAACAACTGCAAACAGTGCTGTTGAATCCATTTCCTACTCCAAAGATCATGGTACTAGCTGGACTACCGTTCAAGGTGATTTCAGTGCAGGTATCAAAATTGACGGCGTAAAAGTTACTATGGCTACTTCCCAAGGTGGTAACTATACTGTTGGCGATGAATATAGCTTCTCTCTTAAAGCTTCCCGTGAGACTTTACAGTTAAAAGACAAAGCTGGAACTAACATTGGTGCATCACAAGATATGCATTTTGGTGATTCCACAGCTACTTTAGGCGATGCTTTGAACAACAAAACTGTTAGCTTACAATTCACTTATGGTGATGTTAAAGATGGTACTTTGAGCTTTAATGCTAAGCAAGCTACTTCTTCCTCAGCAAATGTAACCCAAGGTAAAGTGCTTACTAATGCAAATACTGTAGCTGCTCTTGATATGAGCACTCAGTCGAGCGCAAATACTGCGATCACAACAATTGATCAGGCGATCAACACAGTATCCAAACAACGTTCTGCTCTAGGCGCATATGAAAACAGATTGACGAATACCATCGACAATTTGAACACTTCTAACGAAAACATCACTGCATCTGAATCACGTATTCGCGATGTAGACATGGCTTCGGAAATGAGCAACTACCAAAAGAACAACATTCTTCAATCTGCTGCAACTGCAATGTTGGCAAAAGCCAATACACAACCACAATCAGTACTTCAGTTGTTACAAGGTTAAGAAACAAGTTAAAAGAGGCTCTGGATTATCCAGAGCCTCTTTTAAAATATATAGGGTTATTTATTTTACAGCCAATTGTGAATATAGGTGGTATAGAGAATTTTTCTGTGGAAAAAATTTGTATATGATCTATATTCTTAGATACACTAGGAGGAGCTTTAATAATGAAACTTAGTATTGGCATGATGGTTAAAAATGAAGCAAAAAATTTGGAGCGTTGCTTGCAAAGTATTAAACCTATTCGTGATGCAATTGATTCTGAACTGGTGATTATTGATACCGGTTCAAGTGATAACACGGTGGAAATTGCTCAGCGATATACGGATAAAGTATATTTTCATGAATGGGATCATAATTTTTCTGAAATGCGTAATAAAACCATTAGTTACGCCAAGGGAGAATGGTTTTTAGTCATTGATGCCGATGAAGTACTAGAAAGCCCACAGGCAATTGTCGATTTTTTGAACTCAAAAGAGAGTGACGACTATAATGCCGCCGTGCTATTTGTAAAAAACCTTACTGGTACCAATGAGCTAAAAGACTTTTCTACATTATTATCCGCAAGATTGTTTAGAAAAAATGACAATTTTCATTATGAGGGTGCTGTTCACAATCAAGCCATATTTGATGAGCCGGTAGCCGATTTGAAAACCTATTTAACTCATTATGGATATATGGCCAATGATCCAGAATTAATGGAGCGCAAATTTATTCGCACCAGCGCGATTTTAAAAAGTGAGCTGGAAAAAGATCCGGAACATATCTATTATTTGTATCAGTTAGCAGTGACCTATGCCATGCATGGTGATTATGATGACGCTATTCATTCTATTCAGCAAGCATATGAGGTTTTCGCTAAATTAGGCAAACCTAAGAACTGCATGTATGTATTAACTCATATGGCGCTGATCTATCAAATTACTTGTAACTTTGAAAAAGTGGAGGAAGTATGTTTAGAGGCGTTGCAGGTCAGTGATGGTTATATTGACATTTATTATTACCTGGCAGAGTCTCAGGCCATCCAAGGTAAACATCAAGCTGCCATTCATAACTATCATCACTATCTGGAACTGTTGGCGAATTATCACGATTTTACCCAAAAAGATGGCGGCGTGATTGAATATTCAGTGGGTAATGCCCAACTGGCGTATTTCAATTTATCAGCTCTATATCGCTGGACGGGGGATTTCCATAGAGCGCTGGAATATGGGGAAAAAGTGACTGACAGTAAGACAATACAAGAAAATTTGAGTAATGTAATTTATTTATATTTGAAATTGGGCAAGTATAAGGAGTTACGTAATTATTATGATCAAGTCATACCGGCAGAAGGACAGACTTTATTTTATGAAAAAATGGAAGATAATAAACGGGAATTTGGTGACACCACACGCGATGGTGTAGCCCAGGAATTTAGTGATCTTGCTAATCAGTATGGACTATTCAACCGTGTGATTACTGAGGTACATATTCATGAGTTTTCTCCTGAGACCTTAGCAGCAGTACAGAGGATTGATTTTTCAATTCTCCCGTTATATTGCAGTGATCTATTATACTACTTGCTAAAAGGTCATTATCCTTTAGAACAGGCCCTTACTAATTTTAAGGAAATTTGGCTCAATTCGTTAGTGGTTTATATCGAGAACCGACGTGATAATTTAGGAAGGGCGCTATATGAATATTTGCAGACCTATCGCCCTGCTAACAACATTAGTGAACATAAATTAAGTAAAACATTATGTCGTTATGCATTGATGCTGAATGAATTGGATCATAATGAATATCAAGATATTTTTGAACGGTATCTAAGGGATGGTATTTCCTATATGAAACTGTTATACAACCCTTGCGTACTAGCGGATGAACTGGTTTACGAAGTTAAAAATGACGAAGAAGTGTTTTTGATTTATATGTATTATGCACAAATGAATAAAAATGTACAGCAAGCTGAATCCATTCAATATTTGCGGAAAGCACTAGAAGTTTTTCCAGGGATGAAGAAAGGGATTGAACTGTTACTCAATGGAGTACAGAGGCCCCCAGTCGTCCACGATGAGGAGTTTGCCAGTTATACCGTGCAGGTTAAGGCCAGTATCCAGCAGTTGATTGATAGTGGTAAATTAGACGAAGCAAAATTAATTTTGGCAGAATATAAAAGTATTGTTCCGAATGATCCAGAAACTAGTGCGTTAGAAGCAAAAATTTTACTGCATTAAGTATTCTACATGGCAGACCAGCAATATGTATGTCATTTCTTTAATGCAACTGATATAGCAATTGTCGTAAAAATAAATAGAGAAAGCGTGAGAATATGAAGAATGAGTTGCAGCAATTACAAGAACAAGTAAAAAAAAACATCTCTTCATTGGCTGCGAATGGTGAGCTAGAGAAAGCACAACAACTACTAAATGAATATACAGACATGGTTAGTGATGATGTAGAAGTGTTTTCCATGCAGGCTGTTATTGGGATTCACGCTGGACAGTTAGTAATGGCTCGTAACGCCATTGAAGCTGGGTTGAAACTGGATGACCGTAATTTTGATTTATTATATAATCTGGCATATATTTTTGAACTACACCAACAATATGCTGAAGCGGCATCAACCTATGGGCAATTAACAGGTCCCGCATATCATAGTGGGCAGCAAACTCTTGCTCAAGAGGCACTACAACGTGTTAACGGCCATTTGCCTGAGCTACAAATCCCTAAGAAAAAAATTGTGTTCTTTGTGAAATCTGGCATGGACAGTTTTTTGGGTAATCTTGTTGATGGGCTAGCCGATCAATATGAAACGGAAAAGGTCATTGTTGAAAATCAGCGCCAATTGGATGAAGGCATGAAACGGGCTGATATTTGTTGGTTTGAATGGTGTGATGAACTGCTGGCATATGGTAGTCAGGTGAAGTTAGCCCACACTAAAATCATAATTTGTCGCTTGCATCGGTATGAGGCTTTCTCCGAGTCCATACATCGTGTTGCGTGGGCAAATGTAGACAAAGTTATATTTGTATCCAATCATATCTGCGATGTAGTAAGAAGCAAAGTACAGCTACCAATGGAAAAGTGCGTAATCATTCCTAATGGGATTAATTTTGAGCAGTTTACATTTAGTGATCGCAAAAAAGGCTATCATTTAGCATGGATTGGATATTTAAATTTAAGAAAAAATCCAATGCTTACCCTACAATATTTATATGAATTGGTGAAAATAGATAGCCGCTATCAATTGCATATTGCAGGTTCCTTTCAAGATGAGACATTGAAATATTATATGCAAGATATGATAAAAAAGCTGAATTTGCAAAATAATGTGCATTTTGCTGGCTTTATACCCAATACACAAATGAGTGATTGGCTAAGGGATAAACACTATATTGTGACGGGGAGTATCGCGGAAGGACATCCTGTTGGTGTAATGGAAGCCATGGCTAGTGGTTTAAAACCGGCAATTCATTACTTTCCAGGGGTTGAGTCCTTCTATCCCAAAAAGTATATTTATTATAATCTGGATGATTTTAAACGTATTGTTATGGAAGATGAATTTGATTCACAAGGGGTCAGTAATTATATCAAAAATAGGTACCCGGTAAGTGCACAGTTACAAAAAATTAACACCTTGCTGGGCAGTTTGCTAAATTATGATCATAATATACTAAAGTGGGTAAAGGGCAAATTGCAAACTCAGCAAGTAGTGGACGGCAATGAGGATATCACCGTACTGATTCCAACTTATAACCGTGGCGAAATGGTAATCAAGGATCTGGAGATGGGCTATAAGGTGGGAATGGTACCCAAAGTGGTTGTTGATGATTGCTCTCATCGACGTTATCGTCCTGTTTTACAGAAACTGAATCGTAATAAAGAAAAGTATGGCATAACAACAGTCATCTCCCATGAAAAAAATCAGGGAGTTGCTGCTGCCATCATAACAGGGTTACAGCAGATTGATACGAGCATGACCATGTTTTTGGATGATGATGATATGGTGTTGTGTAAGAATCGTAGCCTTTTAACAGGATCAATTGCTGAAGCTGATAGTGATACGGTCATGATTGCGCCAAGATATGCAATTCATTTATTCGAAAATGGTGAAGTTTCTATTGGGTATGATCGCAATCTTTTTAGCCAGCGCTTAGGTTCAGAGGCTCTGGTACATCTGTTTCAAAGTGGTGAATTGTACACGCTAAATGCAGGAGCCATCTATGCAACGGATAGCGTGAAAGAGTCCTTATCAGAGGAACTATTTATAGTGAGTGAGGACTATGTACGAGTTACAAGAATCTTAGGCAAGAATTTAAATAAGAAAATCAGAATTTCAGAAGAGTATGTACATGTGCGACGAATTTCTAATGATAGTTTAAGTAAGGCGCTTACGCCTCACAAATTATCTCTGCATTTACTATCGCTATTGATATCAGGATATTATTGTTTGCACAATCAATTGCTTTCTAAGTCTGAAGTAATAACAGCCATCTTAAATCGTGGTAAGCTATTGCAAAGTCTCTATCAGTTTGGCGAAGAATTTACTCAGCAGATGGTTGGCTATTTACAAGGCGAACTTTTCATTGATGCGTTTAAGCATGTGATTGGTGAGCATGCTGTACCCCAGGAATTCTTAAAAATACGGGATGAAATAAATACATAAAATTTTTAACATAGGCAGACGCGGGAGTACGTAAGGACGGTGGTGCTGTCTTGTTATTAAGACAGTACCACCGTCCTATTTAATATTAAATTATAACGATAGGATGTGATCTTGTTATGAAGATACCTCTCGTGGATTTGCAGAGGCAGGTACAAAGTTTGAAGGCGGAGATTTTACAGAAGACGGCAGAGGTTTTGGATCAGGCCGCTTTTATTATGGGAACAGAAGTGGTGAGGCTAGAGAAGTCTTTTTGTGATTATTTAAACGTGAAACATGCAATTTCTTGTAATAGCGGGACGGATGCGTTACTGCTTATTTTAGAAGCCATGGGTATTGGGGCAGGAGATGAAGTGATTACCTCACCTTTCACCTTTTTTGCTACGGCGGAGTGCATCTCCAGGGTAGGGGCAGTGCCTGTATTTGTAGATGTTGACCCGGATACCATGAATATAGATCCTCGCAACATAGTCAAGGCAATTACGGCCAATACCAAGGCGATTTTACCAGTACATATTTTTGGTCAGCCGGCTCAGATGGAAGAAATTATGGAGATTGCTAAACAATATAAGTTGTTTGTAATTGAGGATGCTTGCCAAGCAATTGGTGCTACCTATACATTTTCTGATGGTATGGTGAAAAAAGTCGGGACAATTGGTCATGCCGCAGCCTTTTCTTTTTATCCCACCAAAAATCTCGGTGCCTATGGTGATGGCGGCATGATGACTACCAATGATGATGCCCTTGCACAAATTATCAAGGGACTACGGACTCATGGTAGTGGCATGAATGGTAAAAAGGCTTATGAGCAACTCACTGGTGAAGTGGTTGAATTAGCAGTGGAGCATGCTGAAGGTACTAATATTACCGTGTATGACCCCACCAAGTATTATAATTTTCTCGTTGGCATGAATAGTCGCTTAGACGGAATGCAAGCAGCCATTTTGCAAGTGAAGATGAAGCATCTGGATGCTTGGAATACCGCTCGTCAAAGACTAAGCGAGGGTTATACTGAGAAATTGAAAAGGTCAGGGTTATTAGGGGAAGATTTGTTAGTTCCCCAAGGAGTGTTGGAGCAGGGCCAATCCGTGTGGCATTTGTATATTGTAAAATGTAGTCAGCGCGTGGCACTATCTCAATATTTAAATGAGCACGGTATTGCTACTGGAACCTATTATCCTGTTCCCCTACATTTACAAAAAGTTTATCAAATGGGAAAATATAAATTAGGATATACCGTAGGTGATTTACCGCAGAGTGAATGGCTGAGTGAGCGGACAATGGCCTTGCCCCTGTTTCCAGAAATGACGGAAGAGCAACAAGATTATATAATCAGTACAATTAAAGAATTCTATGTTAAAAGAGGATAACAAAATGGAAAAGCAATATTTTGTACATGAATCTAGCTATATTGATGAGCCTTGCACCATTGGTAAAGGCACAAAAATTTGGCATTTTACACATATCATGCCCAACTGCAGCATTGGCGATCGTTGCAACATTGGGCAAAATGTCGTGATTTCATCAGGTGTCACATTAGGTACCAATGTAAAGATCCAAAATAATGTTTCGGTATATACGGGGGTCATCTGTGAAGATGACGTGTTTTTAGGACCTTCTTGTGTATTTACCAATGTAATCAATCCTCGTAGTCATGTGTGTCGTAAGGACGAGTATCAGGAGACCTTACTCAAACAGGGAGCTTCCATTGGTGCCAATGCTACGATTGTATGTGGTCATACCATTGGCAAATATGCTTTTGTTGGTGCTGGTACAGTAGTAACGAAGGATGTACCTGATTATGCCTTGGTAGCTGGCAACCCTGCCCGGCAATTAGGTTGGATGTGTCAGTGTGGTGAAAAGCTGCATTTCAGGGATCGGGATGGGGTATGCCTAGTTTGTAACAAACAATATAATAAGACCGATCATGGTGTGAGAGAAGTGGGCAGATGAAAAAAACGTTAATGCAAAAAATTCAAGATAAAACCGCAGTGCTAGGTGTAATTGGACTGGGCTATGTAGGCCTGCCTCTAGCCGTGGAAAAGGCCAAAATAGGCTATCACACCATTGGCTTTGATGTGCAAGAGCAAAAAGTAGAGATGGTGAACCAGGGGCAAAATTATATTGGGGATATTGTGCCCGAAGAACTAGCTTTAGTAGTTACTAGTGGCAAGTTAGTAGCGACGAAAGATTTTTCTTTTATTAAGGATGTAGATTGCGTAGCCATTTGTGTACCTACGCCTCTTGACACTTATCAGCAACCGGATGTTTCGTATGTGGTACAATCAACGGAAGATATTGCCCGTTACCTACATCCAGGGATGTTGATTGTACTAGAAAGTACAACCTATCCTGGAACCACAGAAGAAATTGTGAAGCCCATCTTAGAAAAGTCAGGGCTAATCGTAGGCAAAGACATTTACTTAGCTTTTTCCCCAGAACGTGTGGATCCGGGGAATGCTTTATATAATACAAAAAATACTCCCAAGGTGGTAGGGGGTATTACCAAGGATTGTACAGAAATCGCAGCCTGTTTGTATGAAAATATTTTAGAAGGTGCCGTACATCGGGTTTCTAGTCCGGCAGTTGCAGAAATGGAGAAGATTTTAGAGAATACCTTCCGTAATATTAATATTGGTCTTGCTAACGAAATGGCGATTTTATGCAACAAGATGGGTATTGATGTGTGGGAAGTCATTGATGCGGCCAAGTCCAAACCCTATGGCTTTATGGCTTTTTATCCAGGACCAGGGGTCGGTGGACATTGTATTCCCATTGATCCGTTTTATCTGACCTGGAAGGCACGAGAATATGGATATCATACTAGGCTCATTGAAACGGCTGGTGAAATTAATAATTTTATGCCAGAGTTCGTATTAGAGCGTAGTATGAAGATTTTAAATAAATTTGGCAAGGCGCTAAAAAATTCTAAGGTGTTAGTGCTAGGCGTTGCCTATAAACAAGATATTGATGATGTTAGGCAATCGCCAGCCTTAGATGTGATGGAGCATCTGCAAAAAAATGGCGCTCAGCTTAGCTATAATGATCCGTTTATTCCTAGTTTTACTTATAAGGGAAATACTTTCACGTCGGTAGAGTTAACGATAGATGCTTTGAGGACAGCTGATTTAGTTATTTTGCTCACCATGCATACTGTATATGATTATGAGTGGATTCAACAGCATGCCCAGGTGATTTTTGATACTAAGAACGCTTTTAAACAGGTAGAGCAACGGGAGAATATTGAAAAGCTATAGGGGATGGAGAAATACATGGGAAAACTGAAATTTGCCATTGTAGGCTGTGGACGCATTGCTTATAAACATGTAGAGGCATTGGTGCATCATCATTTACAAGCAGAACTGGTGGCTACCTGTGATGTTGTGTTAGAGCAGGCGGCCAGTAAAGCGCAGCAATATGTGGATAAAATGCAAGAACAATCCTTAGGGGTTGCAATGCCACAAGTATATACGGATTATGGGCAACTATTGCAAAGCAATGTTGCCATTGATGTCATCGTGATTGCCACCGAATCAGGCAAACATGCTGATATCAGTATGGCGTGCTTAACTGCCAAGAAACATGTCATTGTGGAAAAACCCATGGCGTTATCCACGCAAGATGCAGATGATATGATTTTGTGTGCCCAGGAGAATGATGTAAAGCTATGTGTATCCCACCAAAACCGCTTTAATTTGCCGATTAAAAAATTGCGACAAGCGGTGGAAAGCGGCCGCTTTGGCCGGATCTTTGCTGGCAATGCCAGAATTTTATGGAATCGCAATGAAAATTACTATACCCAGGCGCCATGGCGAGGGACCTATGCCCAAGATGGTGGTTGCCTAATGAATCAATGCATTCATAATATTGATCTATTGCAGTGGATGCTGGGCGGTGAGATTACGAAGGTGCAAGGCATGGTGGCCAACTATTTGCATCCCTATATTGAAGCCGAGGATTACGGTAGTATTCAACTGCAGTTTAAAAATGGAGCAATTGGCAACGTGGAAGGGACAGTATGTGTCTATCCTCAAAATTTAGAAGAAACCTTAACCATCTTAGGGGAGAAGGGTACGGTAGTGATTGGTGGACCAGCTCTAAATAAAGTAGTAGTATGGCAGTTTGCCGATGAACAAGATAATTTAGCTCAGATCCAGGCAGAATGCAATCATGATATTGATAATGTATATGGTTGGGGGCACACTCCCCTGTATGCAGATATGATTGACAGTATTAGATGCAATCGCCACCCCCTCATCGATGGTGTGGAAGGCAAAAAAAGCATGTCCATCATCCTACATGCGTATTTGGCTAATCGTTTGCAACAGACAGTCGACTTTACTTAAAAAGCTTGCAATTTGTTGTTAAAAAAGTTATAATGCAATCTGGGAAACTACTGTTTAGGTCTGTGGTTGAAAGTCGAGGCCAGTCGCAGGCGAAACGATCCACATAAGGAGTCCAAAGTGGCTCTGAGCATGGTGCGGTTTAGGGGTAAGTCCTGCCGAGTTATTAGCTTAACTAGCTAGATTCGAGAGTGGCAGTAGTGAGGAGATTGAATTCTTATTAGCGAACCTTCCAGCAGGCGGGTGTGGGGGCAAAGACCAGGTCAGCTAAACAGTAGGATCCCTATTTGTTACCTAGATAAATATCAGTATTGAATGCTCGGATGAGAAATCATCCGAGCTTTTTATTTTAGTAAAGGTATTGACTAAATATGCAATATATATGTATAATTATAAACATAGAAAATGTGTGGGGGGATATTAAGTGTCTAAGAAAATGATTGCACTGATTATATTAGGAATACTGATTGTGTCGGTTGGTTTAGTAGGTTGTGGGAAGCAAGCAGCTCCTACTGCGAAAATACTTAAGGTTGGTACGGATGCAGGATTCGCACCTTTTGAGTTTCAAGATGAAAGTACAAAAGAGTATGTTGGTTTTGATGTAGATTTAATTAAAGCCCTCGGTAAACAACTGGGTTATGAAGTACAGATTCAGAATATGAATTTTGATGGTCTGATTCCTGGTCTTGAGGCCAATAATATTGATGTGGCAATTGCAGGTATGTCAATTACAGAGGCTCGTAGCCAAAAGGTTAACTTTACGAAATCTTATTATCAATCTGGTTTAACCATCGTGGTTAAAAATGATAATAATACAATTAACAGCTTTAAAGATCTAGAGGGTAAAAAAATTGCTGTGCAGATTGGTACGACGGGTGCTACGGAAGCTAAAAAAATTAAAGGTGCCACGGTGCGTGAGTTTAACAATGCTCCAGAAGCCTTTATGGAACTTCGTGCTGGCGGTGTAGATGCTGTTGTGAATGATAAGCCTGTTAATGAATATTTTATCGCAAAATCCGCTAGTAAGGATGCTAAGGCAGTAGGGGAACCACTGGCTGCTGAAGAGTATGGTATTGCAACTGGGAAACAAAATACCGAATTAGCTACTCAGCTAGATAAGGCGTTAAATGAGCTGAAACAGAATGGTGAATATGAAAAAATTTATGTGAAATGGTTTGGTAAAAAACCGTAAGACCAAACAATAAAAATGCTTGCCGATTTTCATGAAAATATGTAAAATAAGTTGTCTGAAAGAAAAAAGTTTTCAAATTGAATAATACTGTGGAGGTAATGATAGTGTCTAGAAGAATGATATCATTGTTGATTGTAGGGGTTGCCTTGTTAGCCCTGGGTTTAGCTGGGTGTGGCCAAAAAGCTGCTGCTCCAAGCGCACCAAAGGTGCTAAAAATTGGTGCGGAAATGACTTTTCCACCATTTGAGTTTCAAGAAGAAGGTAGTAGCGACTATGTAGGATTTGACATGGATTTGGCGAGAGCAATTGCTAAGCAAATGGGTTATGAAGCGCAAATTCAAAATATTGGTTTTGATGGCTTAATTCCTGCACTGGAAGCTGGGAATATTGATCTGGTTGTTTCTGGAATGAGTATTACAGAAGAACGCAAAGCAAAAGTTGGTTTTTCTGCTCCTTATTATAAATCCGGTTTATCCATTGTTGTAAAGAATGAAAATACTACCATTAAAAGCTTTAAAGATCTGGAAGGAAAAAACATAGCTGTACAGATTGGTACCACTGGTGCTGAAGAAGCCAAAAAAATTAAAGACGCTAAAGTACATGAGTATAATAGTAATTCCGAAGCCTACATGGAACTTAAAGTGGGTGGGGTAGACGCTGTTGTTAACGATTTGCCTGTTAATGAATATTATATGGCAAAAAGTGGCGATAAAACGGCCAAAATCGTTGGTGATGTTGTGAATGCCGAAGAATATGGTATGGCTGTTCTTAAGAAAAATACGGAGTTAGCTGAAAAAGTGAATACTGCACTGGCTGAGCTTAAAAAGAACGGTGAGTATGAAAAAATTTATATGAAATGGTTTGGCAAAAAACCTCAATAAAGTGACGTAACTAGGTGAATAAACAGGCGTGATGCATATCGCGCCTGTTTAGACGTTATTGACAGTAATCAACTGTATGCTTATAATCATATTATGCATTTATATGCATAGTATTATATTATTTAAATTAAGGGTGAAAATGTATGAATTTTGATTTTGGCTTGGTTGTAAGGTCTTTTCCACTACTCCTACTTGGTGCAGTTGTTACTGTGAAGATTACGGCAGTCAGTGTGGGAATTGGGACGTTAATTGGGATGTTCGTTGGCATCGCCCGTTTATCTAAGATTTGGATTATTAAGACATTCGCTGCTGTGTATGTACATTTTCTTCGTGGTACACCGTTGTTGGTGCAGATATTTCTAATTTATTTTGGGTTACCCGTTATTGTGGGCGCGCGGATTGATCCTTTTATTGCGGCGATTACTGCTTGTAGTGTTAATAGTGGTGCTTATGTTGCGGAAATTTTTCGTGGTGGTATTCAGTCGATTGATAAAGGACAAATGGAAGCCGGTCGTTCCTTGGGGATGACATGGCGACAAACCATGATTCATATTATCTTGCCTCAAACTTTTAAACGAATTATTCCACCTTTGTGTAATGAGTTTATTGCCATGATGAAAGATACTTCCTTGGTGTCGGTTATTGGTTTTGAGGAACTGACCCGCCGGGGGCAACTCATTATTGCTCGTACCTACGCATCCTTTGAAATTTGGTTGTCGGTAGCCGTCATTTATTTGGTTATGACCTTCACCATTTTCTGCTTGGTTGATTATTTGGAGCGGAGGTATAAAATTGATGATAAGCATTAGAAATATTCATAAAAAATTTGGCAAACTTCATGTGCTAAAAGGCATTGATCTTCAGGTTGCGGAAAAGGAAGTAGTGGTTATTATCGGACCAAGCGGTTCTGGTAAGAGTACATTACTGCGTTGCATTAACTTCTTGGAAGAGCCAACTGAGGGAGAAGTAGTCGTTGATTCCATTCCATTAAATTGTGAGAAGAATGTTAATGATGTACGGATTGAAGTGGGCATGGTGTTCCAACGCTTTAACTTGTTTCCTCACATGTCGGTACTAGATAATGTGACCCTGGCACCTATGCAAGTACGTAAAATGAGTAAGACTGAAGCTGAAAAAATTGCTCTTGATTTGCTTGATAAGGTTGGACTTGGTGATAAAGCCCACGCTTATCCTGAACAACTGTCAGGGGGGCAACAACAGCGGGTAGCCATTGCCAGAGCACTGGCCATGCGTCCGAAAATCATGTTGTTTGATGAGCCTACTTCTGCCCTTGATCCGGAAATGGTTAATGAAGTTTTGGATGTTATGAAGAACCTAGCTCATGAAGGAATGACAATGGTGATTGTTACCCATGAGATGGGGTTTGCCCGTGAAGTAGGTGATCGAGTTATTTTCATGGATGAAGGTCGTATTATTGAAGAAGGCACACCAGAACAAATTTTTACAGCTGCAAAAGAAGAGCGTACGCAGGCGTTTTTGTCTAAGATTTTATAGTCGTAGAGCACCTGGGGTTCACGTTGACAGCTATAACCAGGGGTGGTATACTTTGTGGTGTGATCACTAGGCTGGTCGCAGTTTATTGTTTATTTTAGGAGGCGTTTCGTAATGATTGGTAAAGTTAAATGGTTTAGTTCTGAAAAAGGCTATGGTTTTCTTGAGAGAGAAGATGGTGGAGATGTTTTCGTACATTTTTCCGCAATTCAAGATCAAGGTTTCAAAACTTTAACTGAAGGTCAACAAGTAGAGTTTGATATAGTTGAAGGCGCACGTGGACCTCAAGCAGCTAACGTTGCTAAAGCTTAATCTGCGTTTTGACAAATATACCCGGCTAATGTAGCCGGGTTTTTTTGATATATAGGATGTATAAATAATGTAGGAACCTCTTATGGTTAACTTTGAATTCAAAAAATTGAATAAATAATTTATTATTAGACAGGGATTTATGGTTTGATGGAGAATAATACAAATATAAGACACATGAGAGGAGATGGCGATTATGTCAATAGTTGTACGCGGCAAAAATATCGAAATCACACCAGCATTAAAGGATTATGTTATAAAACGTGTTAGTAAAATTACCAAGTATTTTGATTCTCTTGGTGAAATAACAGCATTGCTTACAGTGGAAAAAGGTCGTCACATTATTGAGTTGACTGTACCGATAAATGGTATCATACTTAGAGGCGAAGAAGCCACTGTTGATATGTATACTTCAATTGATCTTGTAGTAGACAAAATTGAAAAACAGATTGAAAAATATAAAACTAAAATTGCTCGTAGATTAAAGGGCAATAACTTTAAAGGTGAGTTAGTTACGACCAATGTGCCTGAGGATGATGGCTTGAAAGTCGTTAAAACCAAACGTTTTCCAATTAAGCCAATGGACTTGGAAGAGGCTATTTTGCAAATGAATCTCATTAATCATGATTTCTTTGTATTCATGAATGCTGAGACTGGAGAGTCTAATGTGTTATATCGTCGTAAAGATGGAAACTATGGTTTAATTGAGCCAGAGTTTAAATAAGGAAACAGTGGTTGTTCAAATTGAATAACTATACCACATAGTACGTGATGTAAAAATAATGAGCAGAGTAGAGAAATATCAAACTATACAATTCGTTGTATAGTTTGATATTCTTTCTTTGCGATTTTTTTATTTGTAACAAAATATATAACACATCCTGGCGATTGTCATGTAGAAAATTTAGTGTGATATATTGCGATATATATAGCAAGGAGTGGTATAAAAATTTGTAGGCATACAACAAAGGATCACTATAGTTGTGAAGTTTGAGAATCTATGGACTGTTGTGATAAGGCGTGGGATTGTTCGAGATGGCGTTGCGCAAGGATCTCGGTCAGGGCGGATTTTTCTAACTCCCATGATTTCTTAGAAAAATCTTCGCGAGTGAAGAAACCTTTTTCAATAAAAAGGTCAATCAGGACGGTAATGGCCAGGGTGTTCTTGTAATCTGTATCTTTTAAATCAGCAAATTGGCCAACGATGTCAATACTGTTCATTTTCAAGGTAATTCCTCCATTTAAATAAAATATTGCTACCAAAAAGTATTCCCATTTTGTATAAAAAAATACATTATAAAAAAGAATAGATAAAAAACCTTGTTTATTTTGACTTATTGCTGATAGTTTGATAAAATTTTAAATTAGGCATATGCTGTAAATATGGAGATAAAGATTTTGTTTGCGATGCCAACAATTAAGGAGTTGAGATCTTTTGATTAAGTTTTTAAAAAAATTATTTGGCGACGATAATGAAAAAGAAATTAAACGTATGATGAAATACGTAGAGCAAATTAATTCATTTGAGCCTGAAATGCATAAGCTTAGTGATATTTCCCTATCAGCAAAAACTGGTGGGTTTAGACGACGGTTGGAAAAAGGTGAAACAATTGATGACATTTTGCCAGAAGCCTTTGCTGTAGTAAGGGAAGCGTCTCGTCGTGTACTGGGCATGCGTCATTTTGATGTTCAGCTGTTAGGTGGTATTACGCTACATGAAGGTAATATTGCAGAAATGCGTACAGGCGAAGGTAAAACCTTAGTGGGTACCCTTGCTACTTATTTGAATGCTCTGCCTGGCACTGGCGTTCATGTTGTCACGGTCAATGATTATTTGGCAAAGCGTGACAGTGAGTGGATGGGGAAAGTATATCGCTTTTTAGGATTGTCCGTTGGCCTGATTTCTCATGGTTTGGATTTTGTAGATCGCAAACAGGCTTATCATGCGGATATTACATATGGTACGAATAATGAGTTTGGTTTTGACTATCTGCGTGACAATATGGTCATTTATGCTGAGCAAATGGTGCAACGGCCTCTTAATTATGCCATTGTGGATGAAGTGGATAGTATTTTAATTGATGAGGCGCGTACTCCGCTGATTATTTCTGGACCAGGGGAAAAGTCTACGGAACTTTATCATGTATTAGCTAAAATTGTACCAAAACTGAAAGAAACCGAAGATTATACCATTGATGAAAAGGCGCGGACGGTAGCCCCTACAGAGAGCGGGATTGCCAAAGCTGAAGAAATGCTAGGGATTACTAATTTATATGATAGCGAAAATATTGAGCTATCTCATCATTTTAATCAAGCATTACGGGCCCGTGGACTGATGAAACGTGACCGTGATTATGTGGTCAAAGATGGCGAAGTGGTCATTGTTGATGAATTTACAGGTAGGTTGATGTTTGGTCGTCGCTATTCTGATGGTTTGCATCAATCCATTGAAGCTAAAGAAGGGGTAAAAGTAGAACGGGAAAGTCAGACCTTGGCTTCGATTACCTTCCAAAATTATTTCCGAATGTATAATAAATTGTCAGGGATGACTGGCACGGCAAAAACCGAAGAAGCGGAATTCCGTAAAATTTACAAATTAGATGTTATTACCATTCCTACGAACAAATTAGTATCTCGCGAAGATTTACCTGATATTATTTACAAAAATACGCGGGCCAAATATCGCGCAGTAGTGGAGTCAATTTGTGAACGTCATGCCAAAGGACAACCGCTATTGGTCGGGACGACTTCTATTGTTCAGTCAGAAGATTTGAGTGCTCTGCTGAAGAAAAGAGGCGTGCCACATAATGTATTAAATGCGAAGTATCATGAAATGGAAGCACAGATCATATCCCAGGCTGGGCAAATGGGAGCTGTGACCATTGCTACCAATATGGCGGGACGTGGTACTGACATTGTGCTTGGTGACGGCGTGGCCGAGTTAGGTGGTTTACATATTATTGGTACCGAGCGTCATGAAAGTCGTCGTATTGATAATCAGCTCCGTGGTCGTGCTGGTCGTCAAGGGGATCCTGGTTCTTCTCATTTTTATTTATCTTTGGAAGATGATTTAATGCGGTTGTTTGGTTCCGATAATATTGCGACAATTATGGAAAAATTGGGTATGGGCGAAGATGAACCTATCGAGCACAGCCTGATTACCCGCTCTATCGAACAGGCCCAGAAGAAAGTAGAAGGTCGCAACTTTGACATACGGAAGCATGTTTTGGAATATGATGATGTTATGAATCAGCAACGTATGGTGATTTACAGCCAACGTCGCCAAATTTTGATGGGTGAGAACATGCGGGAAAATATTTTCCACATGGTTGAAAAAATGATTGATCGTGGCATGGATCTGTTTGCTGATGAAAAAGTATATCCGGAAGAATGGGGCTATAAAGGCTTAATTGAGTATTGTGAAGATGTATTTGCTCCTGAAGGCCGACTCACCGAAGATGTTTTGAATAAATTCAGCCGGGAAGAGTTGCGGGAAGAGTTATTAAACGTTGCTAATGTTACATATGATGGTCGAGAAGCCTTGTTTGGTATCGACAATATGCGTGAGATGGAAAAAGTAGTGATGCTGAAAGTGGTTGATTCCAAATGGATGGAACATTTGGATGCTATGGATATGTTACGGGAAGGCATTAGTCTACGATCTTATGGTCAACGTGATCCTTTAATTGAGTATAAGATTGAAGCCTATGATATGTTCCAACAACTCATTGAGATCATTCAAGAAGATATTGTAAAATACATCTATCGGGTCAATATTGTGTCTCAACCAGAAGATCGTTTACAGCAGGCTCATGCTACTCATGGTGAAGAAGAAGAAGAAGAAAGTCCTTCCGTGAAACAGCCCATCGTAAACAAAGATCACACGGGACGAAATGATTTGTGTACCTGCGGTTCAGGAAAAAAGTATAAAAAATGTTGCGGCATAAATAAGTAAGGAATTATTGGAGTTGAGAGTGTTGTTATTAGAAGATTTACGCGTCCAAATTGTTACCTTTGAAGAAAAATTAGCTGAAGTGAGGGTTTCTCTTTGACGTTGCTGGTAAAGAAGAACGCATTTCTTTATTAGAAGATTCCATGGGGGCACCAGGTTTTTGGGATGATGCGGATGCAGCGCAAAGAGTAGCTCAGGAACTTAATACTTTAAAGGGTGCTGTCGCCCAGTATGATGCTTTGTGTGATAAATATGATGAATTAATCATGTTATGGCAGTTAGGTATGGATGAAAATGATGAAAGCGTATATCCTGAAGTTGTGGAGATAATAAATAATATCTCCACAGAGCTTGAACAATTGGAAATTGCGTTAATGTTATCAGGAGAACATGATCATAGCAATGCCATTCTAACGCTGCATGCTGGTGCAGGTGGTACGGAGGCGCAAGATTGGGTGCAAATGCTATTGCGCATGTATGTGCGTTGGGGTGAGAAGAACGGCTACCAGGTGGAAACCATGGACTTATTAGCTGGTGATGAAGCTGGCGTAAAAAGTGCCACCATCTTAGTGTCAGGTACAAATGCCTATGGCTATTTGAAATCAGAAAAAGGTGTTCATCGTTTGGTGCGAATATCACCTTTTGACGCCAGTGGTCGACGTCACACCTCCTTTGCCGCTGTTGATGTAATGCCGGAGATTGATGATACGGTGGAAATTGATATCAATATGGCGGATGTTCGGGTCGATACTTATCGGGCTGGCGGCGCTGGTGGCCAGCATATTAATAAAACCGATTCCGCTGTGCGTATGACACATGTGCCAACTGGTACGGTGGTTCAATGTCAAAATCAACGTTCCCAGATTAAAAATCGGGAACAATGTATGAAAATGCTCAGGGCTAAACTTTTTGAATTAGAACGACAAAAACAGGCGGACTTTAAGACAGAACTAGGTGGCGATTACCAAGCCATTGAGTGGGGAAGCCAGATTCGCTCTTATGTGTTTCATCCCTATAATTTGGTGAAAGATCATCGTACCAACAATGAAACTGGCAATGTGAATGCAGTCATGGATGGAGAACTTACGAGTTTTATCGAGGCCTATTTGAAACAGGAAAAGTAAAAAAATCAAGGAGGTGCCTAAGATGGGTAAACGCCTGATTTTTATGGTACTGTTGCTACTGGTAGTCGCTAGTGAATTACTGCTACCAACAGTAATGTCAACGGTTGTGAGTCAAAGCATGATGAAACTAACCGGTAGCGATCATGTAGAGGCAAAGCTTAGTAAGAGCCCTGCCGTGCTAATGCTCGATGGCGAATTTGATAAGATTACAATGTTGGCAGATCATGTCAAGGTTGATAAAATTGTTTTTTCTCAAATGAATATTGCACTTACGAATGCCCAGTTGGATATGGGGAAGCTTTTAAGTAGTCGAGTTGTTGAGATAAAATCAGTGGATGATGTTACGATTGCAGCAGTTGTGGGCCAAGATGATTTGGCTCAATATCTCAATCACTCCGTTAAAGGGATAAAAAATGCTGTGGTAGTAATTACCCCTGATAAGGTAAAAGCTAGTAGTACTTTTGCCATTGGCGGTCTTATTAATGTGGCAGTCAGTCTGGAAGGACGAATTGTAGGGGATGGACAGAAGATTAAGTTTGTCACCGATCGGTTTTTAATTAATAATACCCTCACCGGTAATATTGGTGGTTCCCTCTTGACAGAGATTCCCTTAGTTGATTTAAATAAGCTACCATTTCATGTTGGTGTTCGTGATATTGTTATGGAAAATGAAAAAGTTACAATCAATTTAGACAATCATTCACACTAGTTCGGATATTTAGGGGATTATTTTGATTTTAGGCAGGAGATTGGCATGCCGTGCCAGAATATGATGAATTTGCATGAAATATTGTAATAGCAAGTTGCGATATCTGGTGCAAAATCGTATTTCTACATAAGGTGGGAGAATTTTTTGAAACATTTTAAATATAACCAGGTATTGATACTGTGTATTATGGTTGGTTTGATGGCCGCGTTAACAATTGTCTGGCAACGGCACCAGGTGGAACAACATAACACCCAGGTTGAATTGGTGATGGAATATGAAGATATTGCAGAATTGGCTCAGCTTGAAGGAGTGCCTCTTGATGGTTTGCTAAAACAAGTCAAGGACGCTGGTATAACATCTTTGGCCGTATATGAGACCACCTTAGAAAAGTTAAATAAAAGTGGTAAGATCACAGCTCTGTCTGGGGCCCAAATTTTGCACCAATACTATGCAGGAATGCTGAGTGATGCTAGTTGGCGTAATATGGTGGAAACTGGTCTTGTCCATGGTGAGGATATCTACGTAGTTGGTCACGATGCCAAGGTATTTGCCGAAGTGAAAGAAGATTTGACCCTAAGGCTTAGTCCTGAACGCGTGACTGTGATTGATCCAGAACGCAAGATTATAGCAGTCAAGGCCAATTATGACAAGGTAGTGAAGTGGAATCTGGGGCTTTCCACTGATGAAATGAATGATGTGGCTAACCACGGATTTTATGTAGTGGCAAGGCCTACGAATTATACGAAGGTACAAGCAGAAGATGTAAACTCTGTATTTAGACGTTTGTCAGGAATTGATAAGGTATCAGGGGTAATGTTTGTTGGTGATGAGGCGTTGGGGTATCCTAATTTATTACCACTAACACTTGAACAAATCAAGGCAAGACAGTTGACCTTAGTACTGATTGAACATCCTGTACAACTGCAATTTTTTAAACAAGATGGCCTCGTTCCTATGGCCGTCGATAATGATTATAAAGCAGCGCGGGTGTATGTGATTCCAAAAGATGAACAACCTAAGCTGAAAGTCAATGATGCCATTCTGCGTTGGACTATCGCTGATGAAGAGCGCAATATTCGGATGAATCTGTTGCGTAAATATGATAAAGCGGAACCAGGGAAGAGTCTGGTGGAAACTAATATTGATTATATTTCTGGGGTAAGAGATAGCTTAATAGCTAAGGGCTTTTCTATTGGCCCAGCAGGTACTTATCAGCCGTATTTCGCCAGTAAATTGCTATTAGTACTGATTACCATTGGTGCCGTAGCAGCTGGTGTGTTGTTCTTGACGCTAGTGCGTCCCTTTGCAGCTGGTTATCAATATGGGTTACTTATACTATTATCATTACTATTGGTGGCACCTATCATCAAAGGAAATGGCAACTTAGTGCGTCAGGCTGTGGCCTTGGCTAGTGCCATTCTATTTCCTGTGCTGGCAATGACTTGGCAGATTGACCGTTGGCGTAACCAAACTCCTCGCAGTGGTAACGCTGTTGGACGCATCCTGCTTGATGGTATCGGCGGGCTCATTATTACCGTCATGTTATCCATGATTGGTGGTATGTATGTGGGAGCGATACTAGGTGATGTACGATTTATCCTGGAAATAGAATTTTTCCGTGGTGTAAAGCTGGCTTTTGTCGCTCCACTACTATTGATTACAATTATTTATTTGACTCGGTATAATGTATTGTCAACAAATAAGGATGATGCCAAAGGACTTTGGCAGCAAGTAGTAAAGCTACTGAATTACCCTGTTTATATTAAGACGGTATTAATGTTGTCTGTGGTAGCCGTCGGTGCGTGGGTTTTTGTCGGAAGATCAGGACATACAGCTGGTGTGCCAGTACCTGATATTGAGATTAAGATGCGATCCTTTTTAGAGCGCTTGATGTATGCTCGTCCCCGGGAAAAAGAATTTATGATCGGGCATCCTGCTTTCTTTTTAGCGATTATGGCGGCATATCGTCAATGGCCGCGAGTGCTTCATTATGGGCTAGTGATCATTGCTACCATTGGTCAAGGCTCGCTAGTGGAAACATTTGCTCATATACATACACCAGTGTTTATGTCTTTTGTCCGTGGTATCGGCGGTCTGGAGCTAGGCATAGCATGTGGTATATTGGCGGTGATTGGTGTGCAGGTGCTCAGTTACTTGTCTTTTGTCCTAGGAAGGAGACCTGCTAAACATGAGTGATATTGTTATTTCAGGGTACTATGGATTTGGTAACGCTGGTGATGAAGCTATGCTGGCTGCCATGATTGAAGTATTAACTGAACTGGCATCAGACATCAACATTACTGTTATTTCTGGTAATCCAGAAGATACTCGCAAGCGCCACGGTGTGGCCTCAATATACCGGCTTAATTATCCGGAAATTGCACGAGTATTGTCTAACAGTCAGTTGTTGATTAGTGGTGGGGGCAGTTTGCTTCAAGATGTTACCAGTGAGCGTAGCCTGTATTATTATTTAAGTATTGTAATGCTGGCGAAAAAACTGAATACGCCGGTGATGTTATATGCTCAGGGCATCGGACCGGTGCGAGGTCGACTAGCACGAAGTGCAATGCGCTATATTGGTAATATGGTGGATTTGATTACGGTACGCGATGAAGGTTCCCAGGAGGAATTAAAACGTTTGCAAGTTACCAAGCCACCTATCTGTGTTACAGCTGATCCAGTATTGGCAATGCATCAAGTTGATAAACAGATGGGACGCACCATTTTGCATAAAGCAGGGGTAGAAGGGAATGGACCGCTGATTGGCATCTCGGTTAGGGAATGGCAGGACTGGGAACATTATAAGCAGGTTTTGGCCCAGGTTGCAGATCAGCTGGCTGTAGAATATGGCGCGCGTATTGTGTTTTTACCCATGCAATGGCCCGAAGATGTTGCTGTATCTAGAAAAATTGCTAGTCGTACGGAGCAAGGGGCGATTGTACTAGCCGAGGAATATACCACTAGTGAATTATTGTCACTGGTGGGGAATTTTGATTTGCTAATTGGTATTCGGCTTCATGCTTTGATTTTTGCAGCTGTTATGCATGTACCGATGGTAGGGATTTCTTATGATCCAAAGATTGAGCGCTTTTTAGAAACCCTTGGTGAGCATAATATTCAAACCTTACAGAATATAACAGCGGATAAGTTGTTGGACGCTGTCCGTCAGGTGTGGCCTAGTGAAGTATGTTCCAGCGTGGAAAAGTCAAAGCAAAGTGATTATTTGCGGGAAAAAGCGTTCCATAATGCTGAACTTGCTTTAAAACTTATTTCCCGCGGGAAATGAAGGGGGGCAATAAGTGATGAAAAAAATAGCATGGCGTGATTATCTGGGAATTGCTTTCGGAGCAACGATTACAGCGGTTGGCCTAAATATGTTTTTGATTCCTTATAAGATAGCGGCAGGCGGCGTAAGCGGGCTAGCTACGGTCTTACACTATTTGCTAAATTGGCCTGTAGGTATGATTATGTTAGCCTTTAATATTCCCTTGTTTATTATCGGCGTACGGGCGATGGGAACTCGGTATGGGTTTAACACCTTATTTGGTGCTGGAATGTTATCAGTGGCAATTGATGTTATGGCTCCTTTCACTCCGACACTTACAAATGATTTACTATTAAATTCGTTATATGGTGGGGTGGTTTGTGGTATTGGTATGGGGATTGTATTTCGATCCAAAGGTAATACTGCAGGTACGGCCCTAGCAGCAGTTCTGCTCAATAAGTGGCTAGGGCTTCGCATTGGGCGAGCGATGATGGCAGCGGATTTTTTCGTTATTATTTTTGCGGGTGTGGCTTTTAAAAGCCCCGAATTAGCCTTATATGCTTTAATCTCGATGTTTGTTACAGGGCAAATTATTGATATGGTTCAGGAAGGACCTGTCTCTTCCAAGGCTTTTTTTGTCATGAGCAGTGCATCTGGCAAATTGGCAGATACCATCATTAGTGAAATTGGTAGAGGCGTAACTGTTTTTGAGGCAAAAGGTGCTTATACTGGAGAACCACGGGAAATGCTACTGTGTGTAGTAGATACCAGTGAGGTTACACAGTTAAAAGAGTTAATATATGAAGTTGATTCTAAAGCTTTTATTATTGTTACATCTGCCCATGAGGTATTAGGTAATGGGTTCGCTGAAATAAAAAAAGCTTAGTTATAAAAAGGAGGTCAAAACTATGTCTAATAAACTTACGCAAGAACAAGTATCACAACTTGAGGGTCATGCACAGGCAATTCGCTCCAATATTGTAGCTATGGTTACTGAGGCGCAATCAGGTCATCCAGGTGGTTCTTTGTCAGCTGCTGACATTTTGACCACATTATATTTTGCTGAAATGAATGTCGATCCTCAAAACCCAGGGTTAGCTCAGCGGGATCGTTTCGTTTTATCCAAAGGTCATGCGGCCCCTGTTTTATATGCAACGTTGGCTGAGAAAGGCTTTTTCCCGAAGAAAGAATTATTGACATTGCGCAAAATTAATAGCCGTTTACAAGGACATCCTAGTATGAAAAGCTTACCAGGAATTGATATGTCTACTGGTTCTTTAGGACAGGGACTTAGCGTGGCATCGGGCATGGCTTTGGCTGCTCGTCTTGATGGTAGTGATCACCGCGTATATACCATATTAGGTGATGGTGAATTGGAAGAAGGAATGGTTTGGGAAAGCGCCATGTTTGCTGCTCATTACAAACTTGATAACTTGACAGCTTTTGTAGACTTTAATGGTTTGCAAATTGATGGACCGGTATCCCAGGTCATGTCACCACTACCAATTCCTGAAAAATGGAGAGCATTTAGTTGGCATGTAATTGAAATTGATGGCCATGACATCAATGCGATTTACGATGCCATTCAAACGGCTAAAACAGTAAAAGGCAAACCAACTATGATTGTAGCAACTACCGTAAAAGGTAAAGGCGTACATCAAATGGAAAATAAAGCAGAGTGGCATGGAACCGCTCCTAGCCGTGAGCAATGTGAATTATTTGTGGCCCAATTAAATGGGGTAGAGAAGCAATAAAATATAGTTGGCTGATTGGGAATGTAGTTTTTTCAATTAGTTAGAGAGGGGCATTTAAAAATGGGATTAGCAACTCGTGAAGCATATGGAGAAATACTAAAAGAGCTTGGAAAAAAACATCAAAATATTGTGGTGTTGGATGCAGATTTGTCAAAATCCACGAAGACCGCTGTCTTTGGTAAGGCTTTTCCTGACCGATTTTTTAATGTTGGTATTGCTGAGCAAAATTTGATGGGGGTTGGGGCTGGTCTGGCAACAGCTGGTAAGATTCCATTTGTATCTACGTTTGCCATGTTTGCTGCTGGTCGGGCCTTTGAACAGGTGCGCAATTCCATTTGTTATCCTAAGCTCAATGTGAAGATTGCGGCAACTCATGCTGGACTAACAGTTGGTGAAGATGGAGCATCTCATCAATCAATTGAAGATATTTCATTAATGCGTAGCATTCCAAATATGACCGTTATTGTACCTGCGGATGCCGAGGAAACTCGTCAAGCGGTAGCTTTTGCTGCTGAGTATCAGGGGCCTGTGTATATTCGCCTTGGTCGTATGTCAGTTCCTGATTTATTTACTGCTGATTATAAATATGAGCATGGTAAGGCTGTAGAACTGGTTGATGGTACAGATGTTACCATTATGGCTACTGGTATTATGGTAGCCCCGGCAAAAGCCGCTGCAGAGACGCTTATGAGTGCAGGTATTCGTGCACGGGTATTGAATTTCCATACGATTAAGCCGATTGATAAAGAGGCAATTATTAAGGCCGCTACCGATACTGGTGCCATTGTAACTTGTGAGGAACATAGCATTATTGGTGGTTTGGGTAGTGCCGTAGCTGAAGTCTTAGTAGAAAATATGCCTGTACCAATGGAACGTGTGGGTGTAATGGATACTTTTGGTGAATCGGGTACGCCAGCAACCTTGCTTGTGAAATATCACCTGACAGCGGATGATATCGTTAACGCTGTGCGGAAAGTCATTAGCCGAAAAAAATAAGTAGTAGTAACGATAAAACGACTCTCACATGCATAAACATGTAGGGAGTCGTTTTTGTTGTGTTGAGTGGTTATAGAAGGAAGAAAGGAGGTCGGAGTATGAAAGCATGGCAGGTTATTAACGTGGGTAAGGGCATGCTGAAGCGGGCAATGATTTTTGTAGTAAGTTGTATTGCGATGCTGAAGATGGGGCCGATTGTTGTGATGGCATTGTCCATGTTTATATCCATTGCGGTGTATGCAGTGGCCTTTGGACTTCCTTTTGCTGTGGGGTTTGTGCTATTATTATTTGCTCATGAATATGGACATTTAGTAGCGGCAAGAGTAGTAGGATTAAAGGTTTCTAGTCCGATTTTTATCCCCTTTTTTGGTGCAGTGATTCGTGTGAATGAAGCACCACGCAATGTGAAAATGGAAGCCAATGTGGCAATTGGCGGACCTGCCATGGGAGCGTTGAGTGCCTTAGTTTGTTTGGCTATTTATTTATGGACGAATAGCATGTTAATGCTGATACTTTCTTATACGGCTTGCTTGCTCAATTTATTTAATCTAATTCCTTGTGATCCCCTGGATGGTGGGCGTATTGCAGCTGCAATTTCCCCCCGCTTATGGTGGATTGGTAGCATTGTGATTGGGGTTCTGTTTATCTACACTTATAATTTTTTTATTTTTTTAATTTTGGTATTTTCTCTATTCAGGTTGTGGAAAACTAATGATCAAGATGCTGATCTTTCCTATTATCACTTGAGTTTAGGCCAACGGCTAGCAGTAGGGTGGTGGTATTTTGGTTTGACTATTGTATTGGGCGGAACTACGTTGTATATTATAGGAGTTTTAAAGTAGAGTTTTATAAAAAAAAGTAAAATAAAAGAGGTATTTTGTGAAAAATGTCAAAGTTTTAGTAGTTAGAAAAAAACTTGGCTATTAGTGGGGAGAGTGACTCGAGATTGATTCATTTGGATGGTATTTCTAAAATTTATGATAATGGTTGCGTTGCCCTCTCTGATGTTACGGTTGACATTCCTAAGGGTGATTTTGTATTTGTGGTAGGTCCTAGCGGTGCTGGTAAGTCTACCTTCATAAAGTTGCTTTTTCGCGAAGAACTTCCAACAAAGGGGAAGCTTATTGTTAATGGTCGTAATGTTGGTGAGTTGCAATCAGCAGAGGTGCCGTATTTGCGGAGGAATTTGGGGATTATTTTTCAAGATTATCGACTATTGCCGAATAAAACGGTATACGAAAATGTTGCCTTTGCCATGCAGGTAATTGAGGCATCTCGTCGGGAGATTAAAAGAAGAGTCATTCATGTATTAGATTTGGTTGGCTTACGGCATAAAGCGGGGAGTTTTCCTGGTGAATTATCAGGTGGCGAACAGCAACGTATTGCCATTGCACGAGCAATAGTGAATAATCCAGTCGTGGTGATTGCTGATGAACCTACGGGCAATCTTGATCCAGAAACTTCCTGGGAGATCATGAAAATTTTCTCCCGTATCAATAAAGGTGGGACAACGATTGTAATGGCGACGCATGATAAAACCGTTGTCGATGCTATGAAAAAAAGGGTTATTGCCATTGAAAGTGGTAATGTTGCTCGGGATGAGGTCAAAGGGGTATACGGTTATGAAGATTAGAACAGGCGAGTATTTTATTAAAGAAGCCTTTCGTTCTCTCAAACGAAATGGTTTGATGAGTTTTGCATCCATCAGCACAGTGGCTTTATCCTTGCTAATTTTGGGGATCTTCCTCATTATGGTGCTAAATTTAAATAATATGGCTTCCAATTTGGAATCACAGGTGCAGATCAGTGTATATTTGCAAGATGGACTGAGTGATGTTGAGATGCGTGAAATAGGTACGAGAATTACCAAACTTCCTGGTGTCAACCAGGTGCTGTTTGTTGATAAAGAAGAAGCGCTGAAACGCTTTAAACAACGTTTAGGTGAACAACAGAGTATATTACAAGCTCTTGATGGTACAAATCCCTTGCCCAATGCTTTTGAAGTTAAGATGGACAGGCCAGAGGGCGTTAAGCCTGTTGCACAGGCTATTTCTCAACTTAAAGGGGTGGAAAATGCTAAATTTGGTCAGGAAATCGTAGAACAATTATTTGCTCTGACAAAAATGATGCGGATCTTTGGCGTGGTGCTAATTGGTTTTTTGGCGTTAGCGGCGCTATTTATTATTTCAAATACCATTCGTTTAACGGTATTTGCTCGTCGTAAAGAAATTGGTATTATGAAATATGTTGGTGCTACCGATTGGTTTATTCGTTGGCCGTTCTTATTGGAAGGCATTATATTAGGGTTTGGTGGAGCGCTAGCGGCAGTAATCTTGTTAAATCAAACCTATGGTGCACTGATCCATCAGGTGTATGAATCGTTGGCATTTTTACCATTGATTCCTCAATATCCATTTATCACACATATTAGTATTATATTGTTAATCATTGGTACTGTGATTGGTGCTTTGGGGAGTACCATATCCTTAAGGAAATTCATGCAAGTATAGTAGGAGGCGTTCCATGTTTAGAGCGAGGAAATATATTGCTTCTGGGCTAGCGCTACTTCTGATGTTGTGGGTTGCTGGACCAGCATTGGCCAGTGACCTTGAGGAACAACAAGACCAAGTCAAACAACAAATGCAGAATGAGGAAGGTAAGAAGGCGGCAGCTCAGCAGCAGGTTGATAACGTAACAGAACAACTGCGCAAATCGCAGACGGAATTGGAAGTAGCCCAAAGCGATTATAAGACCATTCAAGCGAAGCTAAGTGCTACTGAAAAACAGATCGAGGCAAACACTGTAATTTTGGCGACAGCAGAAAAAAAATTGGCGGCCCGGAGCTTAATTTTAAATAAGCGTATTCGTGATATTTATCAGAATGGACAACTAAATTACTTAGATGTGCTACTCGGCGCCAATGATTTTGGTGATTTTACAACTCGCCTTGATATCTTAAAGCGAGTGATTAATACGGATTTACAGCTAATTACGAAAGTTAAAGCCGAGCGGGAATTAGTAGTGCAGACGCAACAAGCACTAGATAATGATCGAGCAAGTATGTTAACATTAAAAAAAGCAGCGGAAGAAAATAAACTAACAATTGAGCGTAGCAAAAAAGAACAACAAAAAGTATTGGATGCAGCCGTAGGTGATCGTGATAAAGCAGACCAAGCGTATCGGGATCTTGCCGCAACATCTGAGCAAATTGGTCAGATGCTAAGGGGGAATAAGTCATCACAAGGTGGTCCAAGCCACGGTAGTGGTGCAATGATGTGGCCAACCGATGTACATGAGATTACTTCGCCATTTGGTTGGCGTACCCATCCCATCTTTGGTACCCGGATTTATCATAGCGGTATTGATATTGGTGCCGACTACGGAGACTCGGTGCGAGCTGCTGATAGTGGTGTAGTTGTACATGCGGATTGGCTAGGTGGTTATGGGAAAGCGGTGATTATTGATCATGGCAATGGTCTTTCCACTCTGTATGGGCATAATTCTGAACTCCTTGTCAGTGAAGGACAACATGTCAGCAAGGGACAGATCATTTCACGAGTTGGCTCAACCGGTTATTCTACGGGACCACATTTGCATTTTGAAGTACGGCAAGATGGTTCACCAGTGAGTCCATTAAATTATTTACCATAGTGTTAGGCATCTAATGATAAGGGTACCCTCTGGGTGCCCTTACAGTATCTAGAATATTTTATAGAGTTTTGGCATATAGTTAGTTATGACAAAATGATTGGCAACGTAGGCGTAGGATTAAGGATTTAGGCAGAGCCTATATTTGGAATTGAGGTGTATGTATTTGAGTCGTCGTAAAATTATTGTGGGCGCCATTTTGTTGGTGGTAGTCACCTTTACTGTAACCGCTGGCGGATTTATTTACCTGCTAAATGGTAATTCCTCTGATATGATTAGTACGTTGAATTTTTTCCGTGCAGTGCAAATCATTAAAACCCGTTATGTGGAACCGGTACCGATGGATACCTTAATCGCAGGTGCTGTGAAGGGGATGGTCAAGTCCTTAGGTGATCCTCATTCCATTTATATGGATGCTAAAATGTATAAAGACTTTATGATTGATACCGAAGGTGCATTTGGTGGGGTAGGGATTGTCGTTGGTGTAAAAGATAAGATATTGACCGTTGTTTCACCGATTGAAGGTACGCCAAGTGACCAAGCTGGTATTAAAAGCGGTGACCAAATTGTTAAGATTGATGGCAAGGACAGTCAAGAAATGGCATTAGATGAGGCTGTGGGGAAAATTCGTGGCCCGGAAGGCTCACCTGTAACCTTATCAATCAGACGAGGTAGTGAACCGCTGAAAGATTATACCTTAGTTCGCTCTAGCATTCAGATTAAAACGGTAGCAGGCAAAATGCTACCAAATAAGATTGGTTATATTCGAATTTCCATGTTTAACGAAAATACGGGTAATGATTTCACTCGTAAGTATCAGGAACTGGAAAAAGAGGGCATGCAAGGGGTTATCTTAGACCTGAGAGATAATCCAGGTGGATTGTTAGACGAAAGTGTCAAGGTTGCCAGTTTATTTGTGCCGAAAGGACCGATTGTATCCGTAGTAACCCGGGATGGACATCGTGAGGTACACTCCTCCACACTAGAAGCTGCTAAATATCCAGTGGCAGTGCTAGTCAATGGTGGTAGTGCTAGTGCTTCAGAAATTGTATCGGGAGCCATTCAAGATACTGGAGTGGGCACTTTGATTGGTACCAAAACTTATGGCAAAGGTTCCGTGCAAACCATCCTCAGATTTAATGATGGTGCCATTAAATTAACCATTGCCAAGTATTTAACTCCTAATGATCGTTCTATTAATGGTATTGGCCTTGAACCTGATATAAAAGTAGAAATGGAAAGTACTGCAGTGCAAGATATACAATTAAATAAGGCGATTGAGGTTATTGAGGGAAAAATACCTAAACAGTAGGTGATCGGCGGCGAGCTTTGGCTTTAGCCGCTTTTTCTCCATTTAATAAAGCGCACTAAAGAAAGTAACATGTATATTGCTGGTCTGTCAGGAAAGGAAGATTGCCTGTAGAATAGTTAGTGGTTATATATATCATTTCTGTAATGCAATTCACATAGTTTGTGATATAATTATTTCTAAGTAATAATGAATATTTAGTAAAGACTGGTGAAATATATGGCAACGGTACCTAAATTAAATACGGTATACAAAGAAGGGGGTGTGCCCTTTACAGTACAAGCTCCCTTTGTACCCACTGGTGATCAACCGGCGGCGCTTGCAAAACTACAAACAGGTATTATGAGTGGTGAGCGCGCCCAAGTGTTACTGGGGGCAACTGGTACTGGCAAAACTTTTACGATTGCCAAGCTAATTGAAAAAGTGCAAAAACCCACTTTGGTAATTGCTCATAATAAGACCCTAGCGGCTCAGCTAGCCAGTGAATTTAAAGAGTTTTTTCCGCAAAATGCAGTTGAGTATTTTGTAAGTTATTATGATTATTATCAACCAGAAGCATATATTGCCCATACGGATACCTTTATTGAAAAAGATGCGTCAATTAATGATGAAATTGATAAATTACGCCATTCGGCAACCAGCTCCCTGTTTGAACGCCGCGATGTGATTATTGTCGCCAGTGTGTCGTGTATATATGGCTTAGGTTCGCCAGAGGAATATCATGGCTTGGTTTTATCCTTGCGTCAGGGACAGGTCAAAGATCGAGATGAGATTTTGCGAAAATTGATTGATATCCAGTATGAACGCAATGATATTAATTTTGTGCGCGGTAAGTTTAGGGTACGGGGAGACGTTGTAGAAATTTTCCCAGCAGCCTATGGAGAGAGTGCAATACGCGTAGAATTGTTTGGTGATGAAATTGAACGAATTTTGGAAATTGATACTTTAACGGGAGAAATTTTGGGAGAACGTCGACATATTGCCATCTACCCAGCTTCTCACTATGTTACAACACGAGAAAATATGCTACGAGCTTCACTAGACATTGAGAATGAATTGACAGAGCAAGTAGCCTCGTTTAAGGCAAATGGTAAGTTAGTGGAGGCGCAACGGTTAGAGCAACGTACTAGGTATGATTTGGAAATGATGCAAGAGGTAGGGTATTGTTCAGGGATTGAAAACTATTCTCGGCATTTGACGGGGCGTAAGCCAGGAGAATCGCCGTATACCCTGATTGATTATTTTCCTGAGGACTTTTTAATTGTTGTGGATGAATCTCACGTGATGATTCCGCAAATTAGAGCCATGTACGCTGGCGACAGAGCTCGTAAGTCAGCCTTAATCGAGAACGGCTTTCGTTTGCCGTCAGCCTATGATAATCGTCCTCTCACATTTCCAGAATTTAATGAACGGATTCGTCAAATTGTATATGTGTCAGCGACTCCTAGTCCATATGAATTAGGTGAGGCCAGCCAAGTAGTGCAGCAGGTAATTCGTCCTACAGGGCTGGTTGATCCTGAAGTTGAGGTACGACCGATTACGGGACAAATGGATGATTTGCTCAGTGAGATTAAGATTCGGGTTGCCGCGAAAGAACGAGTGCTGGTTACGACTTTAACAAAAAAAATGGCGGAAAATCTAACGGAATTTCTGAAAGAGCTAGGGATTAAGGTACGATATTTACATTCCGATGTTGTCACCATTGAACGGACAGAAATCCTGCGTGATTTAAGGGCTGGGGTCTTTGATGTGTTGATTGGAATTAATCTACTACGGGAAGGTTTAGATTTACCAGAGGTTACCCTAGTGGCCATTCTCGATGCGGATAAAGAAGGCTTTTTGCGTTCGGATACTTCCCTCATTCAAACCATTGGACGGGCAGCGCGTAATGTACATGGCAAGGTTATTATGTATGCAGATGTAATCACCAAATCCATGGCGCGAGCTATTGACGAAACCAATCGACGTCGGGATATTCAACATGCCTATAATGTAGAACATGACATTACGCCCATGACGATTATTAAACGGGTTAAAGAATTGATTGAGACTACGAAGGTCGCTGAGACTCAGGCAACCTATCAGGCTGATAGTCTTAGCCATTTGAGCTCTGGAGAAATGTCCGATATGATTGCCAGTTTAGAAAAAGAAATGCGCTCGGCGTCTAAACAACTACAGTTTGAAAGAGCTGCGGAATTGCGTGATATGATTGTGGAATTAAAAGGTCGTAGGGAAAGTGCAATGCCAGAGAGTAAAGATAAAAAAACAGCTAAAAATAAAAAAACAACTCCCAAAGTGGCACCAAGAAAGTAACATGTATATTGTTAATCTGACTTTCCTGACGATTGCCATTTAGAATATTTAATTCAACCTATATAGCAATAAGACGCGAGAATCGCTCCTTAGTCTTAGCCATTACGTCTTATTTGAGAAAGGAATAATACTATGAAAGAAAAAATTGTGATAAAAGGTGCTCGTCAGCACAATCTAAAGAATATTGATATTGAGATACCCCGCAATGAGTTGGTAGTGATTACTGGCCTTAGTGGCTCTGGAAAATCTTCCTTAGCGTTTGATACCATTTATGCCGAAGGACAGCGACGGTATGTGGAATCCTTGTCTTCTTATGCTCGCCAATTTTTAGGGCAGATGGATAAACCAGATGTTGATTATATTGAGGGATTATCACCAGCCATTTCCATTGACCAAAAGACCACCAGCCGTAATCCCCGTTCCACTGTCGGCACGGTGACGGAGATCTATGATTATTTGCGCTTAATGTTTGCTCGTGCTGGTCGCCCCCATTGTCCTAAATGTGGGCAGCCCATTAGCCAACAAACCATACAGCAAATGGTGGACCAAGTACTCACTTTGCCTGAAGGCACAAAACTCATGTTAATGGCTGGGGTTATTCGTGGTAAAAAAGGTGAACACCAAAAGGTGTTGGAAGATATCAGGAAAAACGGCTATGTACGTGTGCGTATCGATGGGGAAATTCGTGATCTAGCTGATGAGATCAAACTAGAAAAAAATAAAAAACACACCATTGAGGTGGTAGTGGACAGGTTGGTAAATAAGGCTGGCATTGCTTCTAGGTTGGCTGAGTCCTTAGAGGCCGCTCTTAATTTAGGGGACGGGGTAGTCACCGTAGATGTAATTGGTAATAAAGAATTGGTATTCAGCCAGAACTTTGCTTGTATTGCCTGCGGTATTGGTTTGCCAGAAATTGCTCCGCGGATATTTTCCTTCAATAGCCCCTTTGGTGCTTGTCCGGCTTGTACAGGTCTTGGCAATAATATGGAGGTAGATGAGTCGCTAATTATCCCCGACGGTAGTAAAACATTGCTGGATGGGGCGATTGCCGCGTTGAGTAAGAATGTTAATTCTTATTTTATGTGTCAATTAGATGCGGTATTAGATAAGTATAGCTATTCCTTAAATAATACGTGGGATAGTTTGACGCCTGAAATGCAAGGGATCATTAAATATGGTTCAGGGATAGAACAGTTTACCTTTGAATATGACAACATGTATGGGGATACAAAAAGCTATAATGCCGTATTTGAAGGGATAATTCCCCTTTTAAATCGTCGCTATCGAGAAACCGCGTCAGATTGGTCGCGGGAAGATATTGAAGAGTATATGAGTTCAAAACCTTGTCCTACTTGTCAAGGTGCTAGATTGAAAGCTGAGACCCTGGCCGTAAAAGTGGGGGGCAAAAACATTTATGAGGTAACGCGGCTGACGATTGGGGAGTGCCAGGAATTCTTTAGCCAGTTAGAGCTCACCACCCGGGAACAAACCATTGCACAACAAATTTTAAAAGAAATTCATGCTCGTCTCGGATTCTTACTAAATGTGGGGCTTGATTATTTAACCTTAGATCGGGCTGCTGGCACACTATCTGGTGGGGAAGCCCAACGGATTCGTCTCGCTACGCAGATTGGCTCAGGTTTGGTTGGCGTGCTTTATATACTAGATGAACCTAGTATTGGCCTACATCAAAGGGATAACAATCGTCTATTGGAAACCTTGAAGAAATTGCGAGATGTAGGGAATACGCTGTTGGTAGTTGAACACGATGAAGATACCATGTACATGGCGGATCATATTATTGATATTGGTCCACGGGCGGGGGCTCATGGGGGACAAGTGGTGGCGCAAGGCACAGTGGAGGAGATTAAGGCCTGCCCTGAGTCGATTACAGGACAATATTTAAATGGTAGTCAATACATTCCTATCCCAGCTACGCGGCGTGAACCTAACGAAAAATGGCTTCAAGTGGTGGGCGCTAGGGAAAATAATTTAAAGAATATTACCGTGGGCTTTCCCTTAGGTTTATTTACAGCAGTGACTGGTGTATCTGGTTCAGGGAAAAGTACCCTCGTCAATGAAATTTTATATAAGGGGCTAGCAAGCAGGGTGTATCGGAGTGCCAAAAATCGCCCTGGGGCTCATGATGACATTTTGGGCGCCGAATATATTGATAAAATCATTGAGATTGATCAATCACCGATCGGCAGGACACCACGCTCTAATCCTGCTACCTATACAGGGTTGTTTGATGTCATTCGGGAGGTTTTTAGCCAGACCAACGAAGCAAAAATGCGTGGCTATAAACCAGGACGCTTTAGCTTTAATGTGAAGGGGGGCCGCTGCGAGGCTTGTCGTGGCGATGGGATTATCAAAATTGAAATGCACTTTTTACCGGATGTATATGTGCCATGTGAAGTATGTAAAGGGGATCGCTATAATCGGGAAACTCTTGAAGTACATTACAAAGGCAAAAGCATTGCCCAAGTGCTAGACATGGTCATTGAGGAAGCCTTGGAATTTTTCCAAAACATTCCCAAGATACAACGCAAGCTGCAAATTTTACATGATGTAGGGCTTGGCTATATTAAACTTGGACAGCCTGCTACCACATTATCAGGTGGTGAGGCCCAGCGTGTTAAACTGGCTACAGAACTGGCACGGCGTAGTACGGGTAAGACGATTTATATTTTAGATGAACCTACCACTGGTTTACATACCGCTGATATTCATCGCTTGCTCAGTGTTCTACAACGACTGGTGGATGGTGGCGATACCGTAGTAGTAATTGAACATAATCTAGATGTGATCAAGACGGCAGATTATGTGATTGATTTGGGGCCGGAAGGCGGGTATCGAGGAGGGACTTTGATTGCGACTGGTACACCAGAAGTAGTAGCAGCGACCAAGAACTCCTATACAGGTCAATTTTTAATACCTATTTTAGCCCGGGGGGTACGAGAATAATCATAAAAAAAAGAGTAGGCCGTGTGCCTACTCGTGGGAATTATAGAATTTTTTATCTTCCTTTTCTAGCTCGCATTCTACTTTCTCGACGGGTGTCATGCGCTTATTAATAAATTGGGTGTCGATATTGCCACTGCAAAAATGTGGATTATTCAGTATTTGTTGATGGAAACTAATATTAGTTTTGATGCCTGAGATGCGATATTCTGCCAAAGCTCTCCGCATGATTTTAATGGCATCGCCACGAGTTCGGCCATGGGCAATGACTTTAGCAATCATAGGATCATAGTAGGACTGTACGGTTTCACCGCTACATACGCCACTATCTACCCGGACGCGAGGGCCACCTGGTTCATGATGAAATTCAATCAGACCTGGTGAAGGGCGGAACGCCATATCAGGATCTTCCGCATTAATACGGCATTCAATAGCATGACCTTGGCAAAGAATATCGGATTGCTTCTTGTTCAGTGGTTCACCAGCGGCAATGCGAATTTGTCGGCGTACTAAATCAATGCCTGATACCATTTCAGTAACGGCGTGCTCTACCTGGATGCGAGGGTTGATTTCCATAAAATAAAATTTTGATGTTTTTACATCCAGTAAAAATTCTACCGTACCAACATTGGTATAAAACAAACTTTTAGCGGCGCGAATCGCCAGAGTACCGACTTGTTCGCGCATTTCTGGTGTCAAACAACTAGAAGGGGATTCTTCAAGAATTTTTTGATTACGACGTTGTAATGAACATTCACGTTCACCGACATGAAGAATATTTCCATAGTTATCAGCCATAATCTGCACTTCAATATGCCGTGCTTCGCAAATATAAGTTTCTAAATAAAAAGAGCTATGCTCTACATCTACTTTAGTTAAGGCGCTAAGTAATTGGGCCTTATCATTTGCAACATACATTGACTTGCCGCCGCCACCGGAAATTGGTTTCAAAATAACAGGATAACCGATTTCATCAGCCATCTGGCAGGCATTGTCATTGCTAGTAATAGGGGGACTACCGATTGTCATGGGCAGACCAGCTGCCTGCATCGCTTCACGGGCCGCATCTTTATTGCCCACTTGACGGATAATTTCCGCACTGGGACCGACAAAAATTAAACCAGCATTCGTCACTTTTTCAGCGAAATCGGCATTTTCTGAGAGAAACCCATACCCAGGATGAATTGCCTCTGCTTTAGCGGATTTGGCGGCCATAATAATGGCGTCCATATTTAAATAACTTTGGTTAGCATCAGCAGGGCCAATATGGTAGGCATGGTCAGCTAACCGAACATGCAAAGCAGTGGCATCAACGTCGGAGTAGACCGCCACAGTTTCGATGTCCAGCTCTTGGCATGCCCGGATAATTCGCACGGCAATTTCACCACGATTAGCAATAAGTAGTCGTTTAAACATCAGTAGAGACCTCCCATTTGCAATTTGTTTATAATATCCAGGCTTTTCATGTCAACGAAATTCATTATAATATATAAGACTTAAGTGTACAATGAGTTTACGTCATGTATACATTGAACGTAAAAAATAGCACAATATCCAAAAAAAGTGGGATGTTAAACTATATTTAATAGCAGGTACTAAAAGTATGTTACGATTATCTCATACTTTTAGTAGTTTGGCAATGTGATTTTTTTCCCAAAAGGAGGTTTTCCCAATGAATGATGTAGTAGCCGAAAAATTGTTACATTTGCCTGATAAGCCTGGGGTATATCTGATGAAGGATGATCAGGGACGTATTATTTATGTTGGCAAGGCTGTTGTGCTTTATAATCGAGTTCGTTCCTATTTTCAATCTAGTCGCAATCATTCGCCGAAAGTACTAGCGATGGTAGCGAGAATTGCTGATTTAGAATACATTGTTACATCTTCTGAAATAGAGGCCTTAATTTTAGAGTGTAATTTAATCAAGAAACATCATCCCAAATATAACATTCGGTTGAAGGACGATAAAACCTATCCGTATATTAAAGTCACGATGAATGAAGAGTTCCCCCGGTTGTATTCCACCAGACGGGTGCAAAAAGATGGTGCTCGCTATTTTGGTCCTTATACCGATGGGAGATCGGTTCAAGACGTAATTCATTTAATGCGAAAATTATTTCCCCTACGCAGTTGCCGCACGTTAACCTCCCAGCGTCCATGTCTTGAGTATCACATTAAGCGTTGCCAGGCCCCTTGCGCGGGTTTGGTGACTAGTGATAGTTATGGCAGTATGATTAAAGAGGTTTGCTTACTGCTGGAGGGGCGTAGTGATGTCGTCATAAAGAGTTTAGGGCAGAAAATGAGAGTAGCTGCTGAAAATTTAGAGTTTGAGCAGGCGGCAAAGTTACGAGATCAAGTGGCTGCCGTTCAAAAAATAACCGAGAAGCAAAATATTGTCACTGGTGATGGAGATCAGGATGCGATCGGTCTTGCCCGGTCAGCAGTGGGGACTTGCATTCAGGTGTTTTTTATTCGCAATGGAAAAATGATTGGGCGGGATCATTTCTTACTGGCAGGGAGTGAACAGGAAGATGATGAGGCGGTGCTAACTGCCTTTATTAAACAGTATTATAGCCAAGCTACTTTTGTACCCAAGGAAGTATTGTTGCCGGTGGTGGTTGACGAGGCCGATTTTCTTGCTGATTGGTTAAGTCAGTTAAAAAATGTTCGGGTGACGGTGGGGACTCCTCAGCGGGGCACCAAAAAAAATATTGTCACCATGGCGACTGATAATGCAGGAATTGTGCTTCGTGAGCAGGAAATTACTATAAAAGCCCATTCAGCGCAAACTGTGGAAGCAATGGCTGACCTTGGGAAATATTTGGGCTTAGCAGAGGCACCTCAGCGAATGGAGTGCTTTGATATCTCTCATATTCAAGGCGCAGAAACAGTAGCTTCCATGGTAGTCTTCGAAGATGGTATGCCCAAAAAAGAGGCCTATCGTCGTTATAAACTACAGACGGTAGAAGGTAAGCCTGATGATTTCAAATCCATGCAAGAGGTTGTAGGTAGGCGCTATGCCGATTCTAGTCAACCCATTCCTAATTTGATTATTATCGATGGCGGCAAGGGACAGCTTAGTTCCGCCTTGACGATTATTCGTGGTGCAGGCTTAGTCCATGTACCTGTCATTGGCCTTGCCAAGGAATTTGAGTATATTTTTCAGGAAGGGAATAGTGAGCCGTTAATTCTACCTCGTCATTCTCAGGCTCTCTATCTCATTCAACGTATTCGTGATGAGGCTCATCGCTTTGCAATTACCTATCATCGCAAACTGCGTTCTAAACGTAATATGGCCTCGGTGTTAGATCATGTGGCTGGCATTGGTGCTACCCGTCGTAAAGCCTTATGGGATGCCTTCAGTAGTTTGGCCAACATGAAGGCGGCTACGGTAGAAGAACTAGCTGCCGTGCCAAGTATGACCTTCCCGGTGGCTCAAGCTGTATATGACTTTTTTCGGCAATTAGGAAAATGAAAACAATGATAAAAAAATTCCTGAGCATATTGATTCCTGTCTAGTTAGTATTGGCAAAAAGAGAAAGCTAGGATGTTAAAATAAAGGAGAGAGATCCATGAAAACAATTTTAGCAATTAATCCAGGGGCAACATCAACTAAATATGCAGTTTTTGAGGGAGAAAAGGTCTTATTGAAAAAGACGGTAGAACATCAGGGCGAAGAATTACAAAAATTTACACGGGTATTTGATCAATACCAATATCGGCTAAAACTTATCACGGACAACCTTGAAGAAGCTAAAATTCCTCTTACGTCCTTGGAGGCCGTGGTGGGCAGAGGTGGTTTATTGAAGCCTTTATTGGGTGGAGTATATGCCGTCAACCCAGCGATGATCGCAGATCTCGAGAAGGCAGACCGGGGTGAACATGCTTCCAATCTGGGGGCGGTTATGGCTTATAATTTGGCAAATCAACTAGGAATACCAGCTTTTATTGTCGATCCTGTTTCGGTAGATGAGATGGAACCAGAAGCCCGCATATCCGGGGTTCCTGACTTGCCGCGCATTAGCATGTCTCATGCTCTTAATAGTAAGGCTGTTGCTCATAAAGTGGCCAAGGACATGGGGAAAAGGTATGATGAGCTAAATTTTGTGGTTGCTCACATGGGGTCAGGAATTTCTGTTTCCCCTCATAAAAAAGGTCGTATGATTGACGTAAATAATGCAAAAGAAGAAGGACCTTTCTCACCAGATCGCTGCGGTGGCCTACCCGCTCAATTATTGGTTAAGCTCTGTTTTTCAGGTGAATATACCGAACAAGAATTAATGAAGCGGATTATGGGTTCGGGTGGCATGTATGCTTATCTGGGCACTAAAGATATTCGAGAGGCTGAACGGCGGGCAATTAATGGGGATACGGAAGCAGATTTGGTGTTAGATGCCATGGCTTACCAAGTGATTAAGGAAATTGGTGCCATGTCGGCAGTGCTTGCGGGAGAGGTAGATCGGATTATACTTACTGGGGGCATTGCTTATTCCCAGCGTATTGTGGATCGGATTCGTAGTCGAGTGACCTTTATCGCCCCAATTGTTGTTGTGCCTGGTGAAGAAGAATTAGAATCACTAGTCCAAGGTGCCATTCGTGTTTTAGTAGGGGAAGAAGTAGCTCAGTCTTATTAATAAAAAGGTATAATAAAAGAAGACATTCTTTGGAAATGTCTTCTTTTTGTGATATTCCTCAACCCGATCTTCCATTAGTTAAAAATCTAAGGTCATAGATTGGACTTTTACGCTAGGAATGGCTTTAAGTTCCTGCTCAATGGTTTGTAACTGGTCAGCATCTCCACATAACTGCAACAAGATTAGACCACTTGGTGAACAAGAATTTACTTCAGCATCGTGTAACCCTAGTCTTACTCGGATGGAACAGCCATACTTAGTTAATACATCTTGGACCTTGATAGCGGTTTCTACGCGATGTTCTTGGGAAATGGCCATAATTGTGGAACAATTTTTCATTTACAATTACCTCCGTTTAGTATTAGTAAAATTAGACGGAAAGATACTGATCATATCATGACCAAAAAGCTCATTTATTATCATATATTTGACAATATATAAGCTGCCTATATACAACACACTAAGAAAGTAACATTTATATTGGTGGTCTGCCAGGAACAGAAGCTAGGGCATCGCTTGCTCCAATTTTTATTTAAGTAAAAAGCCAAGGGCGAAAATAAGGTAGAATATTGCTGTATATACTAAACGATGAGGAGATATTTTATTTCGTTTCAGTGTAAGTAGTAGATAAATAATTGAGAGCAGAGTCATTGCCCCTGCGATGAGCAGGTGTTTATCAAATTGCCAAGGGGTAAAATAGATCCCTAAGGCGCTAGGGATAGTAGCTTGTATCATCATAGAGCCACTAATATTGCCAAGAGCCAGAGTTTCTTTTCCTTGTCGTACCCAGATTACGGCATTCAAGATTTCTGGTAGTTCCGTGGCCAGAGGGCTAAGGAAGAGGGAGACAATAATCGGTGAAATATTCCACATGCTACTAATAAGTTCTAAATTTTTCACAAACAAGTGGGAACTTGCAGTGATGAGAATGAGGGCAAAAAGTGTTTGGAACATGACCCAGGAAGTGGTGGGATCGGCTTTGTGAGGCTGAAATTTTAAGGGATCTAATTCTTCGAAGGTGAGAGTGCATTCCACGCGCATTTCTTTGTAAAAATAAAAGGCATAGGCAGCTAAAAATAAAAAAGCAGTAAAGTGTTTGCCGCTAAACACTAGAAGTCCTAGTAAAACTTTAAAGACAAAGATGGATAAAAACCATAATTGGTCATGGCATAGTTTGGGGCTATCAATATCAATTTCCGTGCCAAGCTCACGTTTTTTGCGAAAGACAATGATGCAAAGCCCTACGACAGCATAGGCAATTGTACCAAGCACAAGGGGACCGCCCATTGCTGCACCAACCCCAATCGATTGTTGCTCCTTAGTCGCCTGGAAGGCCACAGCGACAAGGGTTACCACGCTTTCAGGAAGTGCGGTGCCAAACGCAGCGAGGATGGTTCCTACAGCGCATTGTGAAACATTAAATTTTCGACCAACCCATTCAATGCCATTTACAAAAAGTTCACAACTGTAATAAATTACAATGATGGTTAGTAAAAGAGTTACACACGTAATAATCATAGCTTGTCCTCCATTTATTAAAAATAGTGAAACCTATGGTGTATATAGCACCATAGGTTTTATTGTGAGCGTAGTTAACTACTTACTTCCCTGTTACTTATTCCCGTGTAATAATGAAAATATAACAAGAAAAGAATTTATTGTCAAATTAGTTACGGTGATTTTTGGCATTGACCTAAGTATTGTTGATAATAATTAACGATACCCATTGCAATCGCCTCAGCTAGCTTCTGCTGATATTCTGGAGATTGTAATAAGGTGCGCTCCTCGCTATTGGTTATATATCCTAATTCCACAAGAGTAGCGGGAATTTGATTTTTCCGTAGTACAAAATAGTTAGCAGCATGAGCTTCAGGCGCACGTTCGGTAACTTTTTTGAGTTCCGTTTGAATGAAGTTTGCTAGCAGTTTACCTTCTTTTGACTCGGAGTAGTAAAAAGATTCTGCCCCGTGACGTTGACTACTAGGTACGGCATTAGCGTGAATGCTGATAAATAAGTCAGCATCTGATTCCTCTACCATTTCGATACGGGCTGCCAAATCCCGATGGTAGCGACCTTTAATTTTTTGATTATCGCACTCACCACTTAAATCTACGTCCGTTTCCCGGGATAAAACAACTTTTGCGCCGTAGTGATTTAGTACTTCTTTTAGTTTTAATGATACGGCTAGGTTAATATCTTTTTCTAATATGCCAGGTCGATTAGCGCCAGGGTCAATACCACCATGCCCAGCATCGATAATAATGACTTGACCGGATAAGGTTGATGATGTAGTGGCGTCATAAGAAACAAAAGTTCCGATCAATAGGATAATGGGGAGTAAGAATAATGTAAAATTGCGCTTTGGAATCCATAGTAGTTTCAACATCGACACCTCTCTTTCTAATGATATATGCTAAAGAGGTCGATTTTAAGCATCTGCAAGAAAATAAGTAGTAAAAGATTTTAAAGATTCCTGACGATTGCCATGTAGAAGATTTAGTGAGAGATATATAGTTAGTGATATATATATAGTTATTTTTTTGGTGATGCTTTACTATGATAGATATAAGATCGACTTTTACTTCTGGCAATAATAGTGTTCATAGGTGGATATAATAGATGGATGGTGTCAATAGTAGGATAAAACATATTTAATAATGAATAGTAGTTGCTAATTTCTATTAATATGGTAAAATGTAAACATCCTAGAAAATTTTACGAATAAGAAGGAGCGATTGGTAATGGAAAAATGGCTTTGTGTAGTTTGTGGCTATGTTTATGATGAAGAAATTGGCGATCCAGATAGTGGTATTGCCCCTGGGACTAAATTTGCCGATATTCCTGAAGATTGGGTTTGCCCTCTGTGTGGAGTTGGCAAGGATCAATTCGAAAAACAAGCATAATAAAGAAGCCTTCCAGTTCACTGGAAGGATCTTTTTTTTATGTCATAATTTCAATGCTCGATTTTTGCTAAGCGTGGCAACCAACCACGATTGAGCATGAGTTGTAGTAAACGGTAATCCCAGTCTAACCCAGCATCGAGCATTTTTCGATACATTAAAGCCACTTCTAATTGATAAGATTGGTGCAGGGTGGCTAACAGTGCCATTTGAGCAGCTTTGGCCATACTGCCAAGATCAATGGCAATTTCCCCATCAGTCATACGAGCGTCGCATGGAATGTCTAAAGGCTCTTTATGCAATGTGCGCTTGGTAAAAGATAAAGTAGGTAAGGGGCCACCGCTATCGCTTAATAGCTTTTCTGAGTGTTCAATAATGGTTTTATTGTGAGTGTCAATGGCTTCCTTGATTAATGATTTTAATTCTCGATCTTGTGCATGGTTATAAAAAACTTCAAGACAAGCAATGTTGCAACGACCTTGTGCAATTACGCCATATAAGCCCGCTGCCTCCAGATAATTCAAAGGTTCTTTATCAAAAAACATGCTTAAAATATTACGGGTCTCTGAGCTTATTTTTTCAAGTGTGGTCATGGTCAGGCCTCCTGTCTATAAAAATACATTACAGTTGATGATAAATATCATGTGCAATAATGAAAATTATCATACATTTCTTGCATGAATTTTATTTAATTAAGCCTTTACTTTTGTTAAATAAATAGTATACTAATAGTTGAGCCCAAGTAATTAGGTGTAGTGAGATTCAATTATCAATCCTTCTCAAGTAGGTTTTTGGCAAGGACAGTAGTGAACCCTAAACCATGCTGGGCAAAAAAATATTGAGGGGGACATTATAAATGTTTCAAGACAAAGATTTAACATGCCGCGAGTGTGGCGTAGATTTCGTATTCTCAGCTTCCGAGCAAGATTTCTATAACGAAAAAGGTTTCACTAACGAACCTGGTCGTTGCCCACAATGCCGCGCAGCTCGCAAACAAAGAAATAACGGCGGTAGCGGTTTCAGCCATGGTGGCGCTCGCCCACAACGCGAAATGCATGATGTAACTTGTGCAGCTTGTGGCGTTGAAACACAAGTTCCTTTCCGTCCAAGCAGCGACCGTCCAGTATATTGCCGCGATTGCTTCAGCAAAAACAGCGGTCGTTAATTCACCGTACAAAAAATCCTTCTACTTTATGTAGAAGGATTTTTTTTATCCCAATAGATATGTTCTTTCTTGGCGTGAGAGATCGGTCTCGTGAGCAGGTAGCCTATATTTATCATATGATGATTTTGGTTCCATAGATCATATTTCTCTGACCTTGTTAAAAGTATGTAATAAATTTCACTTAACGTCTGTACAAAAGTAGGATAAAAGGGTTATAATTGACAATAGAGTCAATAGATAATGTTACTAGAATAGTATGTAAAATTTTAGGAGGGTTCTGTTAAAATGAAAATTACTATCGTTGGTGCTGGTAATGTAGGGGCAACTGTTGCAAATGTAATTGCACAAAGAGAATTAGCAAGTGAATTGGTAATACTTGATATTAAAGAAGGCATTTCAGAAGGTAAAGCTTTAGATATGATGCAAACTTCTGCGTTACTTGGGTTTGATACTCGAGTAAGTGGCAGTACAAGTGACTACAGTAAAACAGCTGGCTCTGATGTGGTTGTCATCACTTCAGGAATTCCACGTAAACCAGGTATGACTCGTGAAGATTTGATTGGTACAAATGCTGGCATTGTTAAAGGTGTAGTTGACAGCATTCTAAAATATTCCCCTAATACTATTTTCGTAATTGTTAGTAATCCAATGGATACTATGACGTATCTTACTCTAAAAGCTAGCGGTGTTCCTAAAAATCGTGTAATTGGTATGGGCGGTATCTTGGATAGCTCCCGTTTCAAATGCTATTTGAGTCAAGCAATTGGTTGCCCAGCAACTGATTTGCATGGCGTTGTTATTGGTGGCCATGGTGATACTACAATGATTCCATTAACTCGCTTCGCTACTTATATGGGTATGCCTGCTGGTGAAGTATTGACTGCAGACCAATTGAACAAAGTAGCTGCTGATACTATGGTTGGTGGTGCTACATTGACTGGTATGCTTGGCACTTCTGCTTGGTACGCTCCAGGTGCAGCTGTTGCTTTACTAGTTGAGTCCATTGTTCGTGATGAAAAGAAAGTTTATCCTTGCTGTGTAGCCTTAGATGGTGAGTATGGCCAAAAAGATATTTGCATTGGCGTTCCAGTTGTAATCGGCAAGAATGGCTGGGAAAAAATTGTTGAATACAAATTAAATGATGAAGAAAAAGCAAAATTTGCCAAAAGTGCTGATGCCGTTCGTGGCATGAATAAAGTATTGGTAGATATGAAATTAGTATAAGCTACTGCTTGTATTAATATTTGGTAGATAGGTACATATAACAGGAAACACCAAGTTGTCATTGCAGATGACACTTGGTGTTTTTTTGTATACAACACACTAAGAAAGTGACATGTATGTTGTTGGTCTGCCGGAAGTGGAAGATAAGGCTGCGTTCAACCTTATCTTCCACTCCTAGCGATTGCCTTTAGAATACTTAGTGATATATATATCGTGTCAAAGTTTATAATTTTAGAAGTAAATTTGTTGTGTTTAGGTGGTATCAGGTTCATAATAGTAACGTAATCTCATTAGTATTTAAAGTATGGTTATAATAATATAAACTTTGATTTTAGTCTGTGTTCTGGAAGGATAGGAAGTTATTGTATTATTATCTAGAAGGACGTGAGGATATGAAAAAAATATATACGGTATTAGATACTGATAAGGGCTATATGTTAGCAACGTGGACGGATATGGGGTTATGGGAACTGGATTTTCCTGTGGCGGATAAACCTGAAGTACCAGAGGATGGGATTACAGAGTTGGTGGATGGTTGGTCTCAGCAGTTAGGAAGAGAACTTACTATGTACTGGCATGGACAGCGCATTGATTTTAGTGTGCCAATTGATTGGCGCGGATATACTGTTTTTTATACAGCGGTGCTCAAGTTTACCATGAGTATCCCTTATGGACAAACTAGCACTTATGGTGCCATCGGACAGGCTATTGGTTCGCCCAAGGGGGCTAGGGCTGTAGGAGGAGCGTTGCATCGCAATCGCGTGCCCATTGTCATACCTTGTCATCGGGTACTCGGTAGCAAGGGCAATTTAACAGGTTTTGCGGGTGGACTAGAATTGAAACAGGCCCTCTTAAGTTTGGAAGGCACTGCTCAGTAAAAAAATATATATTGTCAATAATTTGTCCAGCAGGATATAATACAGTTTAGAGGCCTAAAATTAAGGGAGGCAAAAACATGTGTGGTTTTTTGCTACGTATTATTATTAATGCTGTACTATTATTTTTGATTATTGTAGAATTACCGGGAATTTTTGTTGATACATTAGGTGGTATGCTGCTGGGGGTAGCTATTATTGGACTTGTAAACGCTACCTTGCGTCCGATTTTAATTCGAAGCGATTATATATTGAATTGGAAAAAAACAGGTGGAGTTACGTTCGTTATGAATGTTGTGACTTCTCTGCTAGTGATAAAGTTATTACCTGGTTTTCAAATTTATAGTATGATCGCACCTGTTATTGGTGTTTTGTTGCTCACAATTTGCAGCTGTACGCTATCAAAAGTAATTCAAGATCGTTAAGGCATCTTCAAAAAAATAACTAGTCAGATTCTGGCCCATTTTGCGCTATGCTTCATCACCACAAACCTTGCATAGCTCACTATACGCGGCTTGTTGTTCTTCGCCTAGCACAAAATATCCTCAGAATCTTTGACTACTTATTTTCTTTCAGATGCCTAAAATCACGTTGGAGGTTCAGTAAGTAATGGCAATTAAATTAGTGGCAGTAGATATGGATGATACATTACTAGATAAAACTTTGCAAGTGTCACCACGGACATGTGAAGCCATTCGTAGGGCGCAAGAACAAGGTGTTGTGGTGACAATTGCTACGGGTAGAATGTTTGCTTCAGCCCTACCTTTTGCTAAGGATCTGAATATACAGGCCCCCATTATTACATATAACGGTGGTATGGTCAGGTATCCTCTTTCTAAGGAAATGGTGTTTCATCAGGCGATTAATCCGAAAGTGGCAGGGGAATTGGTGGAATTATTTCGCCAGCGGGGTTGGTATTTGCAATCCTATATGAATGATGAGTTATATGTGGTTGAGCGTTGTGAAAAGGCTAAATCTTATGAACGATTAGCAGGTATAACAGCCGTAGCGGTTGGTGCTGATTTTTATACAATGCAGCATGAAGCTACCAAAATGCTGACAATTGCTGAGCCCCATGAAATACAAGAAATTCAGCGCATTGTTAACCAGACCTTTGCCGGAGAAATATTTGCAGCGACCTCTAAGGCTCATTATTTGGAATTAACTCACCCTAGTGTGAATAAGGGACATGCTTTAGCCCTACTGGCTGAAAAACTCCATATTGGTCGTGAGGAAGTTATGGCAATCGGGGATTCCAATAATGATTATCATATGGTTGAGTATGCAGGCTTTGGTGTAGCGATGGGCAATGCTTCTGAGCGGGTCAAAGGGATCGCTCAGGCGGTAACTGGTCATAATAATGCCCATGGTGTAGCGGAAGCCATTGAAAAATATGTACTAAAATAAAATGAAAAACTTCGTTCTTAGATAATAAGGATGAAGTTTTTTTATTATATCTTTTTAAATAGTAGTTACTTGTATTGTGACAGTGTATGGATTATGATGAGATCATAAGTTGGTAAAATAGTTAAATCTTCGTTTACTAATGAAAAATGGAGGCAAAGAAAGTATGCTGTTTACACCTTTCTCAATGAAAAAATTAACCTTAAAAAACCGTGTTGTTATGCCGCCCATGTGTATGTATAGTGCCGCTGATGATGGCATGGTGACAGACTTTCATGTTATGCATTATGGAACTCGGGCTATTGGGCAAGTGGGGCTAATTATTATTGAGGCTACTGGAGTTGAGCCACGTGGTCGTATTTCCGATCGGGATTTGGGAATTTGGGAAGATGCACATATCGCGGGTTTAAAGCGCATTGTGGATATTGTGCACACTAACGGTAGTAAGATTGGGATTCAATTGGCTCATGCTGGTCGGAAAAGTCAAGTTCCCAATAGTAATTCCGTAGCACCTAGTGCAATTGCCTTTAATGAAGAGTATGGTATGCCCACAGCTTTGACAGTGGGAGAGATCCAGGAAGTTGTACAACAGTTTGTTAAGGCAGCAAAACGGGCAGTGACTGCTGGTTTTGATGCCATCGAATTACATGCTGCCCATGGTTACTTGATCAATGAATTTCTATCACCGTTGACAAATCATCGTACGGATGAATATGGCGGGAGTCTGGAAAAACGGGTGCGTTTCTTCAAAGAAGTGCTAGTAGCAGTGAAGGCGGTGGTTCCTGAAGACATGCCAATCATTGTGCGTATATCAGCAGATGATTATCATGAGGACGGCAATACACCAGTATACGTGGCTGCTATGCTCAATCTAATCAAAGATCATGGAATTGATGTAGTCAATGTTAGTTCAGGGGCTGTTATTTCTACTATGCCACGGGTTTTTCCAGGTTATCAGATTCCGATGGCACTCATCATAAAACAGCGAACAGGTTTACCAATACTTGGTGGAGGATTAATCACTGAGCCTAACCAAGCATTACAAGTAGTGAAGGCCGGTGTTGACCTGGTATATATGGGCAGAGAGTTGCTACGCAACCCTTATTGGCCTTTGCAGGCAGCTCATGTTTTACAACAGGAAGTGGAGTGGCCAGAACCTTATGCACGGGGTAAGTGGTAATTTTCTTAGTGCGTAATGCATAGCTAAGATGAATGTGATGATCTACAGAAGATAATGGTTGGCGGATCGGAAAACGGAGAGGGCTGTCGCATTAGTGATATAAATTCATTACTGGCGACAGCTTTGTACTTTATAGAACTGTTGTGATGATATTATCGTCATTGGGGGCAATTTGCATAGATGAAAAAGTAATACTTTCATTAGGAAAAAATGGGTAGTTTTTTTTTATGAAGTATGTTAACCTAAATAATATAATTAGTTAACGAAGAGGGGTTTATTGATGAAACATATGCAGTTTATTACAGAAGTGGGGCAGCAGGTGCTGACAGGCCAGCCGATTACGATGGAACAGGCTGTGACTCTTTCCCAAATACCAGAGCAAGACTTACCATTTCTATTAGCCATGGCTGATAAGATTCGGCAGAAGTTTGTTGGTGATGAAGTGGACTTATGTGTGATTGTGAATGGTCGCTCCGGCAAATGTACGGAAAATTGTAGTTTTTGTGCCCAGTCTATGCATCATCAAGCACAAATATCCGTATATCCATTATTAACTGAGGATGAGCTGGTGGCGGCGGCGAAAAAGGCAGAAGCAAATGGGTCTCATCGGTTTAGCATTGTGACCAGTGGCCGTGGGGCAGAACAGGATAAGGATTTTGAGAAAATATTAGGAGCATTATCAAAGATACAGTCAGAAACTAATCTAAAAGTATGTGCTTCTCTAGGTACTTTATCAGTAGAAAATGCCAAGGCTCTTAAAGCCGCAGGGGTTAGCCGTTATCATCATAATGTAGAGACCAGCCGGAGTTATTATGGTGAAATTTGTACTACTCATACTTATGATGATCGGGCGAATACCATTAAGGCTGCTCATGAGGCAGGGCTTGAGGTATGTTCGGGCGGGATCATTGGCATGGGAGAAAGTATGCAACAACGCCTAGAGATGGCCTTTGAACTGCGGGAACTAGGAGTTCATTCTGTACCAATCAATATTCTCAATCCAATTAAAGGTACAGCCATGGCAGATCAACCATCACTACGACCTATGGAAATTTTACGGATTTTTGCTTTGTTCCGCTTTATTATGCCAGCGATGGGTATTCGTACTGCAGGAGGAAGGGAAGTGAATTTGCGTGATTTGCAGTCTGTCGGTCTAATGAGTGGACTGAGTGGTATGTTAATTGGTGGGTATTTAACAACGGGTGGACGGGATAGCATGATGGATCTACAAATGATTAAAGACATGGGACGAATTCCTCTTTCTGCTAAGGAGGCGTGATTGGCCATGTACAGCGTTCGAATGCGGTCAGCTGAGGGGGGAGCTCATGAAGCTGGCGGTCGTCATATTTCTGGGGCAGAGCGCATTGTTGCTCACGATAAGATTGGCGAAACTAGTAACGCAATGCTACAACGAGCTTTTGCCCATACGCGCGGAAGGGCTGACTTTATCAACATCGTTGTTGAAAAAATTGATAAACACAGTATGCAAGAGGTTCCGTTGTTGCCTATCTATACCATAGCAGGACGCAGTGTGGTGGAGGGACACCAAACCGCAGAACGGGCGCTATGTGAAGCTGGCGTCACACTTATGGCGGCTAAAAAGGGCATGGAGGCATTATTATCCTTACCAGATAGTATGCGGGGAGCCATGCTACTTTGTGCGGTGACGGGACAACGAGTGGATGATACGCAGACCAGAGGAATACGGGTATCGCGTATGGACATTGAGGATGAACAGGGGTTTATTGCAAAACTTGAGCAGAGGGGAATTCATAACAATCATGTGCGCGAGGCGTTAGTATTAGCGAGTAAGGTGGCTGCAGCTCCTGGTATGGTTGCTGAACTTTGTTGGTCTGATGATCCAGAATACACCACTGGTTACGTTGCTTCGAGAGTTGGCTATATTCGTATACCTCACTGCAAACCTCTGGGAAATGCCATTGGTGGGCGGGTGTTTTTTGTCAAACCTGATACTAAGCTATCGGTGATTAGCGAGTATTTAGAACAGCAGCCGGTGCTTGTAACCTTGGCTGAGAGGTTGTAAAGGAGCTAGATAACCCGTGGATTTTTTTACAGAATATATTCAGTCAGTAACAGCCCAGGATTTATACCGGCAACCAGTTAGTTACCATCCTTTAGATGCGATTCATGTGGAGTGTCAGGGCGAAGCGTATTTACTACTGGCAACCAATAACTATTTGGGGTTGACACATTCGCCCAAAGTAAAGCAAGAGATGATTGACGCAGTACAGCAGTATGGCACTGGTTCAGGTGGTGCTCGTTTAACAACTGGCAGTCACCCACTGTATGAAAAGCTTGAACAGGAATTAGCAAAATTTAAAGGTGCAGAGGCTGCTCTCGTGTTTAACACTGGATATATGGCTAATGTGGGCACCATCAGTGCTGTGGTCAATCAGGGTGATGTGGTGTTTAGCGATGCGCTAAATCACGCTTCGATTATTGACGGTTGTCGTTTGTGTAAAGGGCAGACTGTCATTTATCGTCATGCCGATATGAATCACTTGGCAGAGTTGTTAGCTAATACGCCTTGCTTAGGTCGGCGGTTCATTGTTACCGATGGCGTTTTTAGCATGGATGGGGACATTGCCCCTCTTGACCAGATTGTTGGTCATGCGGAAAAACATGGTGCCATGGTCATGGTGGATGATGCTCATGCCGTGGGGGTAATTGGTCAGGGTGGTCGTGGCACTGTAGATTATTTTGGTTTGCAAGGCCGTGTGCACATTCAGATGGGAACGTTAAGTAAGTCGTTAGCAGCGGAAGGTGGCTATGTGGCAGGTAGCCAAGGGCTAATTCATTACCTGGCTAATAAGGCGCGTAGCTTTATATTTTCCACGGCCTTAGGACCTGGGACGGTGGCAGCTGCTTATGCTGCCTTACAAGAATTACAGACGACTCCGGCCCTCGTTGATAAGTTATTAACCAATGCTCGGTATATGCGGACAGCTCTCACTAAGGCTGGTCTAGAGGTTGGCGGCACGGTGACACCGATTCTACCGATTATGGTAGGCGAAGCTGCTTTGGCAGTGAAAATGTCTGAGCAATTGAAAGCAGCTGGATTGATTGTTTCTGCCATTCGGCCACCAACAGTTGCGCCAGGGGCCAGTCGGTTACGCCTGACGGTATCTGCTGCTCATGAACAAGGGGATCTAGAGAGGGCTGTGGAGATTATAATCAAGGTTGGCAAAGATATAGGAATGATTTAGGACGTAGGGAGGGTGATGGTGTGTCAGGATTATTTATAACTGCCACAGATACGGATGTTGGAAAAACCGTAATCACAGGGGTTATTGCCGCGGCGTTAAAGGCTCGGGGTTTGCAGGTGGGGGTGATGAAACCCTTAGCTTCCGGCGGGATAATGAATCAAGATGGTAAACTAGTGGCGGAGGATGCTACGTTTCTAATGCAGGCTGCTGGTTTGGAGGAAAGTGAGCGATTGGCAGTCAATCCCCTGTGTTTAGGCCCCGCTCTTACACCAGCAGTGGCTGCTGCGATCAGTGGTGTAGAAGTAGATATGTCGGCCATTACTGACTCTTATCATGCATTGAAAAAACGCTATGATCCAGTGTTAGTAGAAGGGGTAGGGGGGATTACTGCTCCCTTGTGGCAGGACTATTTATTAGTGGATTTCATGGTAGAGTTAGGGCTACCAGTGATTATTGTGACCAGGCCTAATCTCGGAACCATTAATCATACGGTATTAACCGTAGAATATGCCCGTAGCCGTGGACTACAGGTGGCAGGGATTATTATTAATGGCTGGAACGAGGATGAAGTAGGTATCTTGGAAAACTCCAATGCTGAATATATGGTTGGTTTAACTGGAGTGCCGATTATCGGAAAATTTCCGTATTCGCCAACCATCAGTGGTGTTAAGGTAGAGAGTAGTGAACTTGGGAAGCTAGGGGAAAAATATTTACAGATAGACGAAATCATGAATATAATTAAAAGGGGACAACTAGCATGAATGAAATCGAGCGTAAAGACAAGGAATATGTTTGGCACCCTTTTACTCAAATGCAAGAATGGGTGGCTCAACCACAAATGATCATTGAGGGCGGAGAAGGCATACAGTTGATTGATAGTGAAGGTAAGAAATATTATGATGGTGTGTCTTCGCTATGGGTAAACATTCACGGCCATCGTCATCCCACCATTGATAAGGCGATTGTTGACCAGTTAGGCAAGGTTGCGCATACGACGATGCTTGGGCTAATAAACGTACCGGCAACCCAGCTCGCTGAGGAATTAATGGCAATTGTGCCTAACGGGTTAACCAAATTATTTTACTCGGATGATGGTTCTACAGCGGTGGAAATTGCAATTAAAATGGCTTATCAGTATTGGCAACTAAAAGGTAAGGCCAAAAAACAAAAATTTATTACCTTAGGCAATGCCTATCACGGCGATACAGTAGGCACAGTGAGTGTGGGTGGTATTGATTTGTTCCATCGTATTTTTGCTTCCTTATTATTTGAAAGCATCCAAGCTCCATGTCCATCTTGTTATCATTGTAAGCTAGCGACCGATCCTGAACAATGTGGTATGGCCTGTGTTGATGAAGTAGAGAAGATTCTAGCAGAGCACCATGGCGAAATTGCGGCAATGATTGTTGAACCATTGGTTCAGGCTGCGGCAGGAATGTTAACTCAGCCTAAGGGCTATCTGAAAAGATTACGAGAACTAACCACTAAATACGATGTACTATTCTTGGTAGATGAAGTGGCGACGGGCTTTGGTCGTACAGGAAAAATGTTTGCATGTGATCATGATGAAATATGTCCTGATTTTATGATGGTGGCTAAAGGGATTACTGGTGGCTATTTGCCACTGGCAGCTACCTTTATGACTGATGAAATCTATAATGCCTTTTTGGGCGATTATACTGAGCAACGAACCTTCTTTCATGGACATTCCTATACCGGTAATCCCTTGTGTTGTGCTGCAGGACTGGGAAATCTACAGATTTTTCGGGAAGAAAAGGTCATTGCCGGTCTTGCTCCAAAAGTGGAGGCAGCGACAAGGAAACTAGCGACGTTTAAACAATTAAAGCATGTGGGAGAAGTACGGCAAGAAGGTCTGATGGTTGGTATTGAACTAGCGCAAGATCCAGAAAAAAAAGTACCTTTCTCCTGGGATATGGCGATGGGAGCTAAAGTTTGCAAAAAAACTAGGGAGTATGGACTCATTATTCGACCGATTGGTAGTGTCGTGATTTTCATGCCACCCCTAATCAGTACGGTCGCAGAAATTGAGTTGATGTTAGATGTTATTTATAAGTCCATCCTAGAGGTAACCGAAACCGATCAGGCTCAGTATGGTAGTCACGATGTGGCAGCAGTACTGATTTAGAAAATAAAAGAAAGGGGTCATGTTTCATTTGAAGCATGACCCCTTTAGTTTCCCGAGAGGGAGGAGAGGATTTTTGCTTTTTTAGTGAAAGTACAATATAATAAATAAATAAATAACTGAGTGGGTTGTTAATGGGGGAGACGATACAATGAAAATTATTGCTGATTTGCATACGCATACAATATCTAGTGGTCATGCTTATAGTACAGTCATGGAGAATGCTCGGGCGGCAGCCGATAGAGGAATAGAAATGATTGCAATGACCGATCATGGTCCAGCTATGCCGGGAGGGCCTCATAACTATCATTTTGGTAATCAAAGGGTTATACCGGATGAGCTATTTGGGGTGCGGATATTAAAAGGCGTAGAGGCTAATGTTATTGATCGTGATGGTAATCTTGATCTGCCCGTAGAACGCTTGGCGGCGCTTGATATTGTACTAGCGGGCCTACATAGTGTTTGTACGCCCAATGGCTCTGTCGCAGAAAATACAGAAATGATGATCAATGGAATTAAGAATCCATGGGTAGATGTGATTGTACATCCTGGTAATCCTGAATTCTTAATCAATGCTGAGGCAGTGGTACAAGCGGCTGTCCAATATGATGTGGCGGTGGAGCTTAATAATAGTTCGCTAAAAGTATCGCGGGCAGGCAGCCGTCCTTATTGCGAAAAAATACTTTCTCTGTGTAAACAGTATGGAGCAAAAATCATGGTAGGTACCGATAGTCATTTTGCGTTTGCAATTGGTGATTTCACAGAAGCCATGGTATTGCTAGAAAAATACGATATTTCTCCTAATGCAGTAGTGAATACATCGATAACGGCAATTCAGAATCATTTACAAAGGCGTTCCAATCGACGTAGCAAGGGATAAGGAGGTAAATAAAATGGAAGATGTCCGGTTGGTAATTATTACAGGTATGTCAGGTGCTGGTAAGACACAGGTAGTTCGGGCAATGGAGGATTTAGGATACTTCTGTGTAGATAATTTACCCCCAATGCTCATTCCTAAATTTGCAGAACTATGTGCACAGTCAGCTGGGCAAGTGAATAAAATTGGTTTGGTCGTAGACATTCGTGGGCGGGAATTTTTTGATACCCTAGTACAAACCTTAGAAGAACTAGAAAAGCAAGGACATCGTTATGAAATGTTGTTTCTAGAAGCTTCTGATGAAACCTTAATTAGGCGCTACAAAGAAAGTAGACGTAGGCATCCGATGGCTCCTCATGGTCGTATCAGTGAAGGAATTGCTCGTGAGCGAGAAAGGGTGGATCATGTACGTGGGCGGGCTACGAAAATTATTGATACATCAGAATTATCGACTACTGCGCTAAGGTCTAAGATTACCTCGTTATTTACTAGTGAACATGAGTATCAGCGCATGAATATTACGGTGGTATCTTTTGGTTTTAAATATGGTATTCCCTTAGATGCGGATATGGTATTTGATGTGCGTTTTTTACCCAATCCCTTTTATGTAGAATCCTTACGCCGCAAAAGTGGCGAAGTAGCCGAGGTTGGGGAGTACATTTTTAAGTGGCCAATTACCCAGCAATTTATGGAAAAAGTGGTTGATTTCGTAGATTTTCTCGTACCTAATTATATTAAAGAAGGTAAAAGCCAACTGATTATTGCCATTGGCTGTACAGGCGGTATGCATCGTTCTGTATTTGTGGCTCGCAAAATTTATGAAAGCATCAAAAATAAAGGCTATAAAATAAATCTTGATCATCGGGATATTAAGAAGAATGTAGTAGCCATTCTCCCTGAGTGTTAAGGAGTTTATATGAACAGCACAAGTTGCGATAAGAGTATACCGCAAGGGCGGTACATAAAGGGTAGAGGTGTAATTATATGCACTTTTTAAAGTGGATGTACCCTGGTATCAAAGTGAAACGCTGGTTATTATTGTTTTCGTTAGGCGTCATTGTTGCTAGCATGGGACTTGCGATTGTTTTTAACTATAAATATGCAGGCAATGTTGAAGAAGCTATTTTTCGGATGGTATATCTAACAACCGGTAAGTATTATTATACGGTCACTACGATTATGGGGATTGCAATTATTGGTAGCGGATTGTTGGTGATGACACTCGCTACTAGGCAAATCATTAGTTCAGTTATTAGTGTACTAATTCCCGAAGGTTCGGATCGGCTGATTGAGCTTATTTTTCAAAAACGAAAACTAAACCGTGGCCCAGCAGTGACTGTAATTGGTGGAGGAACTGGCTTATCAGTGTTACTCCGAGGTATTAAAAGTGTAACTGGTAATATTACAGCCATTGTGACGGTTGCGGATGATGGTGGCTCTTCTGGCCGTTTGCGGGAAGATCTTAATATGATTCCTCCTGGAGATTTACGCAATTGCTTGGTGGCACTGGCTGATACCGAACCGCTGATGGAAAAATTATTTCAGCACCGCTTTGGTGGCACTGGTGGCTTAGCTGGTCATAATTTTGGTAATTTATTTATTGCGGCGATGACAGAAGTACTAGGCGATGTAGAACAGGCTCTCAAAGAGTCTAGCAAAGTTCTGGCGGTGAGGGGGAAAGTGTTACCTGCATCGATTCAGAAAGTACGGTTATGGGCCGAAATGACAGATGGTAGTATTGTGGAAGGTGAATCACAAATTCCCCTGGCCAATAAACGAATTCACAGAGTGCATTTACAACCTGAAGATACCATGCCTGTGGAAAGTGCCTTAGAGGCAATTCAGGAAGCTAATGCTGTTATTTTGGGGCCGGGTAGTTTGTATACTAGTATTTTGCCCAATCTCTTGGTACAAGGTGTGGCTGAGACGTTAAGACAAAGTCAGGCTGTAAAAATCTATATCTGTAATGTGATGACTCAACCAGGAGAAACGGACGGCTATACTGCTTCTCAGCATGTCAAGGCCATTGTGGATCATGTCGGTTCTGGAGTCATTGATTATGTTGTAGTGAATAGCCATAATGTAGCAGTGAATTTACAAGAAAAGTATGCCAGTCAAGGAGCATATCCAGTGGAAGCAGATGTAGAAAGCATCGAAGCCATGGGTATTAAAGTCATCAAGGCAAATGTTGTGAGCGAAACAAATTGGGTACGTCATGATCCTTTAAAACTATCGAGAACAATCGTGTCCATGATCTATAAGCTGAAAGCAAATTCAGAGCGGATACGCCTATTGGATTATTATTTAATAGCCGAAAACATAAAAGATTTGAAGAAAACCAACACTAAAAATTAACTGGTTTTTAGCGGCTTGACTGGAGTGGTAGAGATGTCGTCCTATTCTGCTGAGGTTAGAAATGAATTAGCGAGGGTTATAGACGAACAGCGATGTTGTAAGGTAGCCGAATTAGCTTCGTTAATGCGTATGGGCGGTACGATGCTGATTGGCGGTAATAATAATTTGGGCATTAAATTTACGACAGAGAATGCTGCTGTGGCGCGCAAAACCTTGACGTTGATTAAGAGTGGTTTCCATTTAAAAACAGAAGTGGTTGTTACTCGTGGTCGACGTTTGAAAAAGAATAATTCCTATATGATTAAAGTGGTACCATCACCAGTGGTGACGGAATTATTGTCCGTATTAGGCATTATGCGTGGCGATAATCTTAATGTTAGCAGTGATAGTAAAATTTTACGGAGAGATTGTTGTCGACGGGCTTATTTACGCGGGTCTTTTTTAGGTGGTGGCTCCGTCAATAAACCAGAAGGCGACTATCATTTGGAATTAGTGACTGGCAATTTGGATTTCGCTAAAACTTTATTACGTTTGATGAAACATTTTGAACTACCCGTCAGATTGATTGAACGTAAGAATGATTATATTGTATATCTTAAAGAT
>Ga0224527_1000102_pt1 | contig 61577 bp, 59 predicted proteins | sample CBST0metaG_FD_179882 | JGI IMG/M metagenome (GOLD analysis project Ga0224527, IMG submission 179882) | Peat soil microbial communities from Stordalen Mire, Sweden - C.B.S.T0 | ecosystem: Environmental > Terrestrial > Soil > Wetlands > Peat | place: Sweden: Norrbotten County, Stordalen Mire...
TCGTCGGGAACCAGCGACCCGATCGTCACAAACTCCATCTCTTCCTGCGAAACCTCTGCCTTTTTCAGCATGAACTCTGAATACAACAAAGCCCTCGAAAAATCGAGGACTTTGTCAGCATTCTGAGACCACGAGCTCGTGGCCTTTCCTGTTGGTGAATACTCCCTGAGCTTACTTACGCATTAGAATCGCCGACCCTGCGCTTTCAACATCCGTCGCGCCTCCCGGTTGGCGTCCAAGGACTCGCAGGAAACTCGTGAGAACCATGCGCTTCGCATCTTCCAAATCCAGTGGCGGAATGACCGTTACATCTCCCAGCAATCGTGCAAGCCGAAAATAAGAGCGTCGCGACTGGTGCATGAACTCCACTGAATATTCCGGCTTGCGAGCGCGAGCCACTTCGGGATCTGCATCCAGCAAGAGTGTGAGTTCCGGACGCGGTGCGATCTTCGATAGCAACTTTGCATACAAAGACGAAAAGTGATTCTCAAGCGGTAAATTCACCAGTTCATCATTGAGATAACGATCCATGATGATTACGTGAACTCCACTGCGGCGTGCGCGGTTAATAACCATGCGCAAGTGAATGGCATCCGCCAGATAAAGGAGGTGCCGCATCACGGTCAAATATCCTGCACGCACATTCTTGTCGCGCCGCTCCACTGGACGTCCGGGCGCACCTACACCGCGCTCACTGCCATAGACTCTGTGAACGAATCCTTCTCGCCAGCGTGTCCCGACTACTACGTCATCCCAAAAAGTGATGAGCGTGCTGCGCAATCCGAGGTGTGTAATCGTGTCGCGAAGAGCTGTGATCTGAGTTGTCTTGCCCGAGCCATCCAATCCGGAAAAGCTGATAAGAATTGGCTTCTTGGAATTTTCACTTATTTGCATAGTAGCTATTTGGTCGCCGCAGTCGTCGAGTGGGGCGGCGTGCTGGAGGTGCCACGGCTCAATCCGTACACAACACCTGCGGCGATTCCAACGGCCGCTACCGCCCCTAGTTTAATAATGAGAGAACGATATTGGCGCTGTTTCACAGGTGCAATGGCATTTCCTGCAGGGCGCGACGCGCCGCCTCCAGCAGTTCTGACCTGCTCGGCGGCCGCAGTACCTAAAGGCTGCTGCGAAGACGTCTGCGGCGCAGATGCGGCCGGTGCTGTCGGCGCATTCGGCAACGGAGTCTCGGTCGGTTGTTGCGTTGTCTCCTCAGCAGGAGGCGTGCTCGGTTTCAGTGGCCCTGCGGAGGGGTCAATGGAGACTCCCCCCGGAGCAGGCTGTTGCTCAGTCTGCGTCGGCGGAGTAGTACTCTGCGGGACTTCCTGGGCAATGCCCAAATTCGAGAAAAGTAGCACTCCCGTCAGCAACGGAGCTACAAACCTCACGAATTGTTGATTCACTTGCATCTGGAAATCTCCTTCAGGTACTCACTTCTTTTGATGCTGGTTTACTTGGATCCCCCAGTAATTTTCCCCGCACTTACAGGATTCATTCCACTCTCCAATGCCGGAGTCTCGGAAGCGAGAGACAGATGACGTAATACGCGACTGACATCCGCGTCACGGTCATAAAACAGGTTTCGAAGACGATTCTGCCCATAGCGCCACAAATTCGGGAGGTTGGTCTCATACCAACAGGAGCGCGACATGTGCGGCGAGAAGCCACATAGAACTCGGAATTGATCGCTGAACACGGCCGGGCCTGCGAGTAGAGCCGCTGTGAGCCGATGATTCCCTTCGAGAATTGTGAGCGGCTTGTGTTCGTCCACGCCGATCAGGAGCACTGCACTACGATCTTTCTCTTTACGCAGGCGATAACTGAGGGCTTGCACACGAGCGATAAAATCTCGCTTTCCTCCGGAGAACCGACCGGTGCGAATGCGGCTCACGATGTCCCTCAGCAGAAAGCTATTGGTAGCGATCTTTCTCCACTGGGCACGGGGAAACACTCGAACGGTCGTGAGATCACTTGTATCGAGTTCTACCTCCCACCACTGGGTATCGGCTGGAACTTCACGCCACATGTGTCCCCGACGACGAAACAGCAAGGCACGTCTAAGCGCATTCTCATGTTCATTTGTGAGGTCCGCCTCTAGCACTAAGCGTTCAAAGCTATCGCGATCAGAGTGAAACTCCTCCTGATAGAACTCGTTCTTCAAAAACTCGGCAATGACTTCGGCCTCAGTCGAGCGCCTTATTAGTTTCATGCTGACTCCCTACCCAACGCCGGGGCGCGACGAACAAACGGAATCGAAACAGCCAACAACAACAGAGCACGTAGCACTTGCTGAATCACAATTACCTGCATGAGAGAGGCGTGAAAGAAAGAAACTCCCAAAACAATGAGGAAACTCACCACGAGTTGTAACCATCCGGTATTGGCAATCCTCCGCGACATCTCGTAAGTAATCAGCACAACGCATACAGCGTAGACAGCGGTAGCCAGAGCGTTCATTACGAGTAACTGTTCAACTCCGGCGCTGACGCGATGGAAGTCACTACCGAATAGAGTGCGAATTACCAATCCAGGGAAGCTCGCGAGAAACACCACGAACACGGTGGAGAGCCCGGCAACAAACAGAAGTGGCACAACCAGTACGCTCCGACTTTCTTTCTCTGCCGCGCTGCCTGCAGAGATGGGGAACATTGCACTTGTGACCGACCAAGTAGCGAAGTAAAGTAGCCGGCCCACCAACGCAACCGCAGCGTAGATACCCGCCTCACTGGGTGCGAAGTAGTGTTTCACCATCAAAATGTCGACGTTGTTGATGATCACCTGGCCGACAAAAAAAATGATGGCCTGCATACTTTCCAGGAACGAACCTGGATGATATTGCGAAGGCAGCTGCCGCAGTTCCCGATCATTGGTTGGTAGCAAGAACGCAGCTAAGACCGAGAGCGAAATGGCACTCACGGCTCCGAGAACACCGGCTCCTCCTACCACGAGAATCATCGCCGCAAACAATTTGACGAAAGCTTCGGCAGCTAGGTTGAGGCTAAGCCGCAAAAAATGACATGTACCCTGCATCCCGCCGCGCCGCACGCCGAGAGGAATATAGAACAGCATTCCAAGGCCGAGCAGTATAACGAGAGTAGGTGAAGGCATTCGCAAGTAAGAGGCAATCCAACGACTGGCTCCCACAAAAACTGCCGAGAGCCCGAAGCCAACCATCCAAGCGCGGCGCATCAGGTACTGATAGACCGCTGCGCGTTCTGCGGGGATGGTTGTCTTGGCCACCAGCTTGGCTGTTACAAGCTGGTAGGCAAGATTGATACACGACGCAAGCATCAGCAGAGTAACCGCCGCAGCGGCCTGGCTGAAATCACCGGGGCCAAGCAGGTGTGCGACTCCGATGTTGTAGCCGAAGTTAGCTATCGACACCAGAACCGAACCAGCCAGCATAATAACGCTGCCGGTGAACACCTTGCTCTCTGAACTGCCAGCCTTCAGAGTCTCCAATGCACTACGCACTCGAGACTCCGGCCAGGGCCCCAATACTTGTTCGCGGACACTCAAGCGACCTTCCTTCCCCTATCTGCTTCGCGAACTGGCGACGAATGAAACTGTCGGACCATGTTTGGAAGGTATCCACTAAAGCTGCGAGCGGCGTCAGCGGAAGTAGCAAAGATTTCAAAGAGTCTGCCCGTCCGCGTTATGTCCAGCACAACTTGCGCCTGCGGGCTTAAAGAGGCGAGCTTTAGGTCGCCATCTCGTCGCGCCGCTTCCTTCATACAGTGGAGCAGCATTTCCACCCCTGCGGCATCGATCTTTCGTACAAGCGAGAGGTCAAACACAAGCTGGGGGCGATCATGTTCCAGCAACGGGCGTACTTCTTCCAGAAAGATTCGGGCCTGCTTTAAATTCAGGCTCTCCGGAACCCGCTTTACGATGACAGGTCTACTCGTTTCCATATCTTCTCGTCGCCGCCATTTCTGTATAGGATTTTGTTTGTGAGTCAATCGGAGCTATCGAGCTCTCGCTGAGCGCGTTCTTGCTCACGCCCACAGCTTTTAATGTTTCAGTCTGAGTAGTTTCCGGAGTGAAATCGTCTGCAAAAATCCACTGCAACAAAGCGCTTGGCAGTTGATTGAAAAGCAAACTCCCTGCAGCATGTACACGCGCGGAAAGATGAGATCCCACCGTTCCGACTAGACGCGGGTCGGAAATCTCAACGGTTACGTTCCGTTGCATGCTGTATACCTGTTTGAACCCCACGACGGAGTACTCCACGTCAAGACCTGCCCCTACTCGCGTGTGAGGCATTACGTTGGAGTTGTCGACCATAGTGGCACAATCAACAACCGAATGATGTTCTATGGAACTGCCGCGCGTAATGACAGCAGCACTATGCACGTTGCAGTAATTCCCAATGAATGCCGGTGCAACAATACGCGCTCGACGGTGAATACGAGCGCTTTTGCCCACCCATACACCAGGGCGGAGTTCACGCCCACAAGGGCGGATCTCTGATTCGCAGGCAAATGCGTCCAGCGTAAGAGAGCGTAAGCACGCTGGCTCAGTCAACATGTTCACGTATCCGTTGGTTATGTGAACAGCAGAACGAAGTCGATTGTCGCGTAGCTCTCCGCGCAACAGAGCCGCTGCCTCCGACTGGTTAATGGAGGAGACTGCGAAGATATCCAATGCCTCTCCCCACCGCGAACACGCTCGCATCACGGCTGCTCCCGATTGACGGTGTTCGTCGACCATTGCGGCATAATCGACTTCGGCCCAAGCACCCAGACGAATCACTAGAACCGATTCAGAACGCCTTGCGAGGCGTCGAAACCGATGCAGGGCCTCCTCCCAAAGAGATTCCGGACTAGCTACGTCGAACTTGCATGAAACTGTTGCAGGGTGCGGCGGCAAACCGGTGTCGCTCAATACGGCGATCTCACCAATCCCTGCAGCTCTGAGGCGATCCAAAGTGCGCATGAGCACGCTACGACCCAGGACATCTAGCAAAGCAAGCGGGCTCTCGCCAAAACGCTCCGCTCGATCCCTTCCGCCGACAAGAACTAGCGCGCGAATTCCACGCAGACTGTATCCCGAAAGAGTGACGACATGGGCACTCTGGTTTGCTCCCTTATGAACACCTAAACCCATGGAGACCACCTAGGCGCGGCTGCGCGAAATATCGCTGATCGTAGCGGCACCCATCCCGGAAGCCTTCTGAAACGTGAGAACGGACGCAATGCGCTCTGGCCTTGCTGCAAACGGAATGAGCGTAAGTACTGACGCATAATCATCGGCATAGTCTGTCGCAGCGCGGCGGAGAAATTTGCTTCTCCCATTTCCCGCTGCACTGCTGGACTCTCCAGCACATCCACGATGCAATCGGCCATGCTGTGTGAGTCGCCCATTTTGAAAAATTTGATTGCAAGTTGCTCATCTGCACCCATCTCCTGAAAGTCGACAATATCCGCGCAGACGATGGGCAACCCGTATTCAGATGCCATATGTGCCACTCCGCTGGAGCCGGTCGCTGACGAGTACGGCATCACGATCACGCTCGCAGAGCCGAATAGTTCAGAAACTTGTTCCTCAGCCACGTATCCAGTGAAGCTGATATTTGGGTTTCCCGCGTTCTGCTTAGCAATTCGCTCCACGTACCCTGGCGTAGCCGGGTGATCACCACCAGCTACGATTAAGCGAGCCATAGGGAAGCGTTCGTGAATCTCCGAAAAAGACTCGATCAGTAATTCCAGCCGCTTATAAGTGCCCCACTTACCAAATGCAAGAATGCGGTGTTCAGGATTCCCACGCTTTTCGAACTGAGGAGGCTCTGGACGCGCCGAGAGTATTCCATGAGCGCGGAAATGCACGTTGTCGCCGTTGTACTTTTCAATCAGCGTGCGGCGATAAGCGGGAAGCAAAACAGAAATCGAATTAGCCATCAGCAACATACGCGTTGCCAAGTAACCAGCTACTCGGTAAGTACGCGGAAACCGCACCCCTGCGTGCTGCAAGTCGACGTTATCCATCAAGTGGTGCAGGGTAATATGCGCATAAGTCCCTGACAGTCTCACCAACAAAGGAGCGGTAAGACCAGCAAACGCCGACACCGGTTTATTCCCGAAGGTAGAGAACAATAAGTTGAACCACACTACGTCGGGTTTCATCTCGCGAATCGCGCGAAGTAGTTGAACAGGATTGCTAAGGCTATTGAACTCCCAGCAACGGACGACATGAAAATCTTCCAGCTCTGGTTGGTCGCCATCCAGCTTGTCACCCAAAATTGTGAGGCTTAGCAGTGGGTCGCTCTGCAACTCACGGGCGATATGAAAGCCGTATTCGGTAAGTCCTCGCCTTGAGGGCGGGAACGCAGTAACTAGACAAATCTTCATGGGCCCCCTGGCTCTAAAACAGAGTTAAACGAACGACCGGACGCAAAATCGTTTGGCTTTGGCCAGTAAAATTGAAGTAGTACGCATTCTGAACACCAACCGAGAACCGGATGGGATACTCAACCGGTACCTGACCGAAGCTGTCATTTACGTTCCGTCGTAGTGCCTTGTTGTAAGAGATGAGAAAACTGCTCTGCACGTTGTCATAGTTGTGGATTCCTTCGCCACGCGAGAACGCAAAATCGCCATTCACAGTCCAACGTCGGGTAGGACTCCACTCAACTTCGGCAGCAGGACGCATCGCTTGCGCGATCCAGTAATTCAGATCCTGCACACGCCAGGACCGGATGTACTCACCCAAAACCGCAACACGCAATTTCTCGCTGAATTCGTGTTGTATTCCAGCCGAGGCCGTAGTCGAGTAGAACTCTCGAATCAACGGGCGGAATAGTAGATCGCGAGCTCCGTAAGCAGTGATGAACTGAGTGCGACCCCACGGGCGCCCGACGATGAATTGCAAGCGGGCTCCCAACTCACGGGAATGAAGATTCTGGTCCTTGAACGGACCGGTCTCATGGAACGCTTCTCCTTGCACTGTCATCCAGTTGCCGAGTGCGTTCGTCGACAAATAGGCAAACTGCCGGAAGAGGTTCTGGTTAATCTCCACCGGGCTCTCTTTGTCGCGACGCACGGTGTACTGCAGGCCAGCGTTGAATGTGAACGTAGCTGGTCCCAGCTTGAGCACCGGATTCACCGCTCCGTTCAGTGTGTAATCCCAAGTGTCTCGATCCAAGATCAGCGCCTCGCTAGGCAGCGATGTTAGACCGCGAGCATTTCGGACCTGGAAGAATCCGCTGACAGACGGATACTTACCCAGATCCGCATGTACGCCGTTCGTCCACAAAGTCTCTAACGACGAGCGTGGAGGCGGTAGAGCTCCCCCTTGCGAGTTGTGGAAGATCTGGCTATCCAGACCGAGAATGGTTGCATCGTCAATGATGCCGTGCACGAGCACGTCGGAGTTAACGCTTACCTTCCGACTAACCTGCACTCCTTGTTCGCCAGCAACTTGCTGCATAGCGAACTCGGCCGTGTCATCTTCTCCGCCGATTTGATTGGCGCGAGCAAATGCGGTCATGGCCTCAAACTGCTGATGACGCTGGCGATAGATATTTGCCTGCGCCATTGTGTAATCGAAGTTGCCTGCGAACTCCGTCGGATTTCCTAGCTTTGCGAGCTGAGTCTGAGCCTCGTCAGTGCGCCCCTGCGCAAGCGCGGAGTTGGCCATGCCGATACTTACAACTTCATCTGCGGCACCGGCCTGCCGAGCACGTTCGAAGTAGCGACGGGCCAAATCAAAATCATTCATCGCTAGAAAAATGTTCGCCGCTTCGATGAAATCATCTGCGGTGACCGGAGATGCTTCACCAACACGCGATTCTGCAAAGGCTAACGCGACCTGCTGCTGCGCAGAGTCGTACTTATGCTCTTTCACGAAAACCTGCGCGTAGAGCAATCGAGCTTCGACGCGATTGGCATCCGGAGCTTCCAACGCGCGATTGAAGCGTTGCAGGGCCGCACCCTGATCACCCAACGTCAGCAACGCAGCTCCAGTATTAAGCAAGATTGCCGAAGTAACCGGGGTCTGCTTTTCAGCTGCACTGATATAGCGGAATGTCTGATCGCGATGGTGTAATTCCGCATGCGCATTTGCAAGTTGCGCGTAAATCTGTGGATCATCTGGCGACAGCGCTAGAGAAGCATCTAGGGTCTGAATAGCCGCCACATAATGCCGCGCATGGAACTGGGTATCTGCCAACGCCATGTGGATTTTCAAATCATCAGGTGCATACTTCAGGACTACAACGTATTCCTGTTCGGCTCTATCGAGAAGGCGAAGGTCACGGTACGCACTTGCACGAGCCAGGTGAATTGCACCGGACTCGCCCAGCAGTTTCTCCGCCGTTGAAATTTCATCCAATGCAGCCTGCCCGTGATGAAGTTGCAACTCAGAAAATGCAAGCCCTAGGTGAGCAACACCGTTCGTCGGCTGCAGCGCCAATGCCGATCGAAAGTCATGCATCGCAGCGTCCGGGTTTTGCAAATCGTTTAGGACATAGCCACGATTTACATATCCCTCTACAAGCTTCGGATCGCGAGTGATTGCCTCGGTGTAGTCTTCTACTGCTTGCTGTAATAGCTGATTCTGTTTGTGTACGTGTCCCGTTAGAAGCGGAAAATTAGATTCCTTCGGCAGCAGCTTCGAGTAATGGGAAGTCAGGCTGAGCGTCTCGTCATATCGCCCAAGGTTGTAGAGATCGTATGCCAGATACACTGACGCATTGCGATCATTCTCCAACTGGCTCAGCACCTGATATCCCAAGCGCGCCGATTCCCCATACTTTCCCTGATGAAAAAGAACGCGCTCACGTTCGCGCATCACACGCGGATCATCGAGCATAGATCCCGAAGCGCGCGCAACCCAATCCGCAGCGACTGGAATGTGTCCGGCCTGAATCGCAGCATTGGCAGCGTTTGCAACTACTACCGCATTGCTCGGCGCACGCTTGAACGCCTGCTCATATTCGGCGTTAGCGCGATCAAACTGAAGAGTAGCCGTATTGAGATCGCCTAGCGCAAGATGCGGCACATAATCGTCGGGGTAGTCCGCAGCGTACTCGTTGAAGTAACGTTCAGCGGCGGCGTTGTCGTTCTGCTCACGCGCTATGTAACCCAATGCTTCCAGCGCATAGTGATTTTTGGCATCAGAGCTCAGAACCTGCAGATACATCTTGCGCGCCGCGTCTATCTGTTTCGCATGCCAAAGCAGATTGGCATACTGCAGGATAATGGCACTGTTATTCGGATCCAACTTCATCGCTTCTGTTAGATCGGCCTGCGCTCCTTCAAGATCATTGCCTCCGAGGCGGATAGAAGCTCGGACCCGCAAGAACTCTGCTCGCGCAGGTCCTTCGATACGCATCTGGTTGACCAGTGTTTCTGCCGCCGCAATCTGTTGACGAGCCGCAGCATCGTCGCCAGTCTCGCGATAGATTTCCGCAAGATTCAGTCTTAACTGAATCGGATAAAGCTGGCCTTCTGGAACGGCCGCATTGGGCAGATTCGAAATCGCCGCCTGATATTCACGAATCGCTTCGGCATTGCGATTTTCAGCACGGGCGAGTTGCGCCTTCAAAGCATGCAAACGGTAGTGATTCGGATCAATCTGCGCGGCCCGTGCGAGGAAGGATCGCGCCCGATCCAACTCTCCCAATCGCAACTCAGCCTGAGCGGCACTTAGCTGCAACCCAATTTGGTGAGGCGCAATGTTTGCGGCTTTTGAATACGTCTCCGCTGCCTGCTTCTGGTCACCCGCAAGTTCGTAGGTGTATCCGAGATCCGCGAGAACCTCGGTGTTTTGTCCGGAAGCGCTCCTCAAAGCCGCAATCGCACCCTTGTAGTCGTGCTGATCACGATAAAAATTCGCAACCGCACGAAAAACAGACGGATTCTTCGGATCATGGCTTCGCGCCCGATCCAGCATCTGCTTTGCACGATCCGGCTGCTTCGACTTCAAATAAGCAACCGCCAACATCACCTCGGCATGCGAGGACGCATGCAGTGACTCGGCTCGCGAGAGCAGCGCGATTCCTTGCTGAGTGTCGCCACTCTGCAGGAATAGCTCTCCAGCCATCAATAGATCGTTTTCGCGTTTCGGGCCTGCCTGTATTACTTGCATCAGCAAGCGCTGCGCTTCGCTAAGGCGTCCCATTCGCTGGTAAGTTTGCGCTAGCCCGCTGAGCCCATCGAGATTCGTGCGTTCAAGCTTTAGCCCTTGCTGATACGCCTCTATTGATCGCGGATACTCGCCCGCGAGTCGGGAAGCGTAGCCGAGCAAAAACCAGAGCCGTGCATTCTGTGGCGCTGCTTTTACGGCGCGTTCCGCAAACGAAGCAGCCGCTGGTGCATTGCCGCGCTTAAGTTGGTCTTCGGCAGCGCGCGCATTACGTCCCACTTCAATACTGGCGCCCCAGCCCATCGCCTCGCCGGAAGGCTTTGCCGCATTCTTCGCTGTTCCTTTGCCACCGCCACCCAGATCTACATTCTGAGCACAAAGAGGGACGGACAGTAGAAGACAAAGCGATATGGTCAATCTAAAACGTATTTTCACAGGATCACTCTGGACGATTGCGTCGCATGTTCAACAAGAAACTCTGTTCAACTTCTTAGGATGCAGAGAAGCCGCGCTTTGTCTCATGATTAAGGTTCCTTAGCAATAGCTTTCTCCCTCCGCAATAAACTTTTTAGATGCGCAGAGCCGTCCCAAACTCCACTTCTCGGTCTTGCCAAAATCGCGGTAAACCCATCAGCAGCTCTGGGAATCAAAACACCTTTGTAATGCAGGAGATGATCCATTGATTGCGACGCCAACGCCTTCCCCAAGCCGTGGTATTCCGCTATTGGCCATTGTGTTGTTGGCTTTGGCGGTTCACGGGCCGCTGCTTCTTATGCAGCTCCCCGCCAACTCATACGACGCGAACACGCATATATTCTTTGCTGGCCATTATGCAAACCACTGGTTTTCGCCGTGGAATGAGAAGTGGTTCGGAGGAATGTCGCAAACAACCTATCCCCCGCTTACACACCAGTGGATCGCGCTTTTCTCCCATGTCTTTGGATTGACAGGCGCTTACATGTTCGTGCAGTTGATCGTGATCCTCTTGTTACCAGTAGGTATGTACCGATACGCGCGACTCTGGGTGGGTGAGCGCGAAGCTAGTTATGCCGCCATCGGCACAATCTTTCTGGGATCCCTCGCGATGCTGGTCTATCAATCCGGTCAGCTACCCACGACTACGGCTGCGGCGCTCACGCTGAATGCGTTGCCGTACTTTTATCGGTGGACTCGTGACGGAGATGGACGCGACATGCTGAAGGGCTTCGCCATCTCAATTGTTGGCGCTGCTGCCCACCACGTTACGTTCCTCTTCGGAGCAATCCTGTTTGCATTGCCGGTGCTCTGGCTTGTTTTTCTCGACCGCAAGGAAAGCATCCGAAACTCATCTGTCGGGGCAATGCTGATACGCTTCGCCGTGTTTGGTGCGAGTGTTCTCGCCGCGGCAATCGTAGTACTTTTGCCTTACTTCATTTCTTTGCGTCAAAATCCGATCAGCCAGTTACCAATTCCACACGGCTCACGTGACAACTACATTCTGAGTCCGCACAGCGGCATGAACTTCTGGATCATCCCAATGGGCGCGTTGATCCTGGCCATTCCGTACATCCTGCTAAAAGGATCGTCAGAGCGTCGTTTGCGTCCGCTTCTGTTCGGATGGTATCTGACCACTCTGCTTGGATTGGGCGGAACAACCCCTGTAGGACGTCTGCTGCTGGGCCGCGCTTTTGAAGTTTTAACTTTTGAGCGCTTCACCTTTTGGGCAACGTTGATGGCGCTTCCATTTGTCGGCCTGCTTGCCGCTTGGATGATCGACCGTTGGGGACGACGAGCCATCATCGCGCTCGGTGCTGCAGCCGTCTACAGTTGCGCCATGTCGGTAGCCTGGGTGGTCTTCAACCCCATCAATAGCGGAGATTTCAGGGTGCAGCCGATTATTGATTTTCTGAATCGTGAGGAGCACGCGAAGTATCGCTACATCACTCTCGGATTCGGAAATCAGTTCGCAAAAGTTTCTACTTACGCGAAGGCAGGAAGCCTCGATGGAGACTACAACTCTGCGCGCTTGTTGCCAGAACTAACCACCTACGGCGCGGGCCAGCTCTACAACTCCAAGTATTACGGAACGGCTGGCATGGAAGCCTTGCGAGCAATTCTCAAGCACTCTGACCAATATGGGCTGCGTTACATCTTCGTGCGTGATCGCTATTACGAGCCTCTGCTGGCCTTCGCGGGATGGCGTCAAGCTGAAATCTACGACAACGGAGCTACTTCGCTCTGGACAAAGGACGACGTGCCTCCGGCAAAGCACCTCGATTTCGGAAAAGCGGTTCCCACCGTCTGGCAGGGCGTGATGTGGGGAGTGCTTCCGGTTGGCGCGAGCTTGTTCGCGATCTTCGTCTTGTTGCTTCCGGATCAGCGTAGGCGCGCGAAAGAAATCGAGTTTCCATCATCGTCCAAACAGAAGGAAGTTTCTTTGCGGGAGGCACAGTAGTCATGAAGTGGATCTTGCCGATTGTCCTCATCGTTCTTGCCGCTGTGTTGGTTGCCGCCGCTACCATGCACTCATCCACTCTCACTCCGGCCACTACGCCCGAGGGTGCGGTTCAATCCCTGCTCAACAACGTGAAAGCGCACGACTCTGAAGCCGCTTATCGCTACGTCGCCAAAGCCAGCAACACCGCATCGGAAGATTTCGCACGCGACGTTTTCGGAGAAGAGGGAAATCTTCGCACCTATTCCGCATTGCAGCAATTCGATACCAAGGTGCTGCACGAAAACGACCAGGAAGCCTCCGTGCGAGCTAGCCTCCAGTGGGCCTCGGCCGTGGGAGCCGTATATGACACGCGTGATTTGAAAGTAGTACGCGAGGACAATAGCTGGAAGGTTCTCTGGCCCGTACAGCCTCGCCCCAAGGTTCCGCCCCAGGTAATTCCCGTCAATTATCTTCGCTGGGACATTGTCACTCGCGGTGCAGATGACGATTGGGGCGCACAGAACGTAGATGCTCCTCGCGTCCGGATCATTTCAATGAACCCGGTCGAGAAGGATGGAAACTTCATTCTCCTTGGCGAAATCGAGAATGAGGATACGGTACCCGGCTTCGTCTCCGTTGCAGCAACTCTCATTGGAAAAGATGGACAGCCCATCGCGCAAGAAGAGAGCTTCGACAAGATCAGCCACGTCCTTCTACCCAAAGAGATTTCACCTTTCCGCATCGATTTCCCGAACATGAGCCGCGAACGTATCCAGAGCGTGCACATGCAGCCAAATGCAATGCTGGTCCCAGCCTCTGCCGATCCCGTGATAGGAGTAATGCATCAGGCCCTGCAGAAGGATGCACGCGGACATTCCGTACTGACCGGAGAACTGATGAACCAGAGCGGCAAAGCGGTAAACATTCCGCACGTGCTCGCAACGTTCTACGACAATTCCGGCAAAGTGGTCTGGGTTTCGGATGGTTACGTCGATCAGTCACTCGCGCCGCAGACGCCGGTCGCCTTCAGCATTGGCGTACGCGACGATCTCGCGCCACAAGTACATAGCTACCGAGTCACGGTAAACCAGTACAGCCGTGACCGTGTGCAGTGAGGCGAGCATGAACACGTTTAAGCGCTTACTTCTTCTCGGGTTCTTCAGTGCGGCCTCTGTACTCTGTGTGGCACAGTTAGAGGTCTCGGGCCCGGTCACGGCAGGTTCAGGAGCCACGTTGCAGGCTCCTGGTTCTGGAGATGCCACGCTTTATCTCTTTGGCCCCGGCGGAGCCTCCAAGCGCGCCGTCCAACATGGCGCAATCTCGCTCTCCGCTGACGAGCTGAGAGTTGCTGGACGTTATACAGCGATTCTTGATGGCAGCAGCACGTCATTCTTTGTGACGGCCGCCCCATTGCAGAAGATTTCCTTCATCGCCCACCCCTCGCGTGTTCCCGCTGCGGCCAATGGAGCAGTGTTGGGGGCAGCCTTCCTCTTTGACCGCTATCAAAATCTGGTACTCGCGCCCACGGCTGTTGATTTCCGTCTTGGCGTTGAGGGGACAGCGGGCGAAGAACGCAAAGTGACAAGTCAAGACGGTGTTGCCTGGGTGCAGTTCAACTCAGGTCGCCGAGGCGGTCCCGCGCAGTTCACAGCAACATCCGGCAACGTTCAGACCCGCCGAGTTGTGCAACAAGTCGCGGCCGATCCCTGCGGCATTCGAATGAAGGCATCGCGAGCATCTGATGGAAACATTCTGGTGGAGACCGCACCGATTCAAGACTGTTCAGGAAACGCCGTTCCCGATGGAACCATTGTTACCTTTACTTCGGTGGATGCCGCCGGACGCAGCACGGTAGATGCCCGCATCAAGCGTGGATACGCCAAGGCCGAACTGCCAGCTTCGACCTCAGCGACGCTTTCCGTAGCCGCTGGAGTTGTGCTAGGAAACGAGATCCGCTGGGGAGGTGGAGAGTAATGAATCGCATGGCTTCCAACCGGCACCTTGAAGAATTCCGGGGCAAGGGACTCCGTATTGCGGCACTCAGCTTGGCCGTTCTGCTCGGCGGCGCATGGAATCCGATCATCATGCATGCGGCACCTCCAGCTCCGCTTCAGCTCTTTGATGCTGCGTCCGCCGCGCCCCGTCCCCTTGAGGACGCGACCGCCCTCGCAATTCAGCGCGACTATGCTCATGCATGGCGGTCGCTGGTTTCAGCCTTGGATGAAAATCGTGCAGGACTATTGGACGAGAACTTTACTGGCAGTGCGCACCAGCAATGGCAGAATGCAATCCACACTCAGCAGCAGAACGGACTGAGCCGCCACATCATCGATCACGGCCATCAGGTTCATGTCCGGTTCTATTCAGTCGATGGTTCTGCTTTGGAAATCACCGACACTGCCGATCTCGAAATCCAGTATCGGGAGGGCAGCAAGGTTCTAACTTCCGAACGTGTTCAGGCCCATTATCTTGTCTTGCTCACTCCAGCAGAAAACAGCTGGAAGGTTCGTGCACTGCAGGAACTTCCGCCGGGTTGATTTTCCCCATTTATTGAGATTCGCAACGTGGAAACGCCGAATTCTATCTCTCAAATTGGGTGATAGACATTCGGCATCGTTTCTTAGCCTAAAATAGAATTGCTCCGGTGGTAAGCCTCAGCGCATCCAACACCTAGCTTGGTGACCATGAAAATTACGAACAGCTCGCTCGTTCTCGCTCTTCTTGTGGCTTCGATTGCAGCATTCGCTCAACAGCCAGTGAGCACTCCGCAGCAGAACCATCCGGCAGTTCCTCCCTCGGGTCAGGCGACGGTGCCTGCGAAAACGGCCCCAGTTGCGCCCGGCGCTGACGCGAAGCAACCCGACCGAGGCGATGCGTATTACCACTTCCAGCTTGGGCACATGTACGAAGAGATGGTAGCCGTAACCGGACGCGCTGAATTCGCGTCCAAAGCGGTCGACGAGTACAAAGCCGCGCTTCAGGCCGATCCCGCTTCCCCCTATCTCGCTTCCGCGTTGGCCGAACTCTACGCCCGCACCGGAAACATCCGCGAAGCTCTCGTAGAGGCTCAGGATGTCATCAACCGAGATCCCGATAACCTGGATGCACGCCGCCTACTTGGCCGGATTTACCTTCGCTCCATCGGGGATTTGCAGGGTGGAACCCAGAGCGATACCGAAACGATCCTGCACCTTGCCATTGAGCAGTATGAGCAGATCATCCGTCTCGACCCATCCAGCATAGAAGACCACCTTCTCCTCGGACGCCTCTACCGCCTCAACAATGAGACGGGCAAGGCCGAAACCGAGTTCCGCACCGCCGTGAAGTTGCAGCCTTCGTCAGAAGACGCCGTAACGACCCTCGCGCTCCTCTACAACGAGGAAGGCGACCCAGGACGCGCCCTGGAAATTCTGCAATCCGTCCCAGAGGCCGACCGTTCGCCCCGCGTCGATGCCGTGCTTGGATACACCTTCGAACAGAAGAAGGACTATCCCCACGCCATCGAGGCTTACCGCAAGGCTGTCGATCAGGACAAAGACAATCTGGACGCCATTCGCGGACTCGCGCAGAATCTGCTGAACGATAACCAGACTGACGCCGCTCTTGAGCAGTACAAAACCATTGCCGCAGCCGACCCTCAGGATGTCCAGACTTTAATGCACATCTCTGAGATTTATCGTCGGGACGGCCAGTTTGAAAAGGCGCTCGACACCCTGACCAAGGCTCAGGCAGTAGCTCCCGACTCGATGGAAGTCGAATACAATCGCGCTGTTATAGAAGAATCCCTAGGCAAGTACGATGAAGCCTCGCACCAGCTAGAGGAACTGCTGGGACACAGCGAAAAACCGAACGGAGTCTACTCCGCCGCCGAGCGCACCAATCGCGCCATCTTCCTGGAACGCCTCGGAACCATCTATCGCGACCAGAATAAGACAGAGCAGGCGGTCAGCACCTTCCGCAAGATGATTGATCTCGGCGACGACTCCGTCAGCCGCGGTTATCAGCAGATCATCGAGACTTATCGCGATGCCAAGAACTGGCCCGCTGCAACAACCGTAGCCCGCGAAGCCGTTGCGAAACTCCCGAATGACCGTGGCCTTGAGATGATTTTGGCTGGTCAGGAAGCCGACAGCGGCGAAGCCGATACTGCGATTGCACGTGTCAAGTCCATGCTGAACGGCAAACCTTCAGATGATCGCGAGGTCTGGATCACCCTTTCCCAGATGAATAGCCGCTTGCGCCACTATCCAGACGCCGAGCAGGCCTTGGGCAAGGCACTGGAACTATCGACCAAGCAGGAGGAAAAGGATTACGTCAACTTTATTGCTGGCTCCATCTACGAGCGCCAGAAAAAGTACGACGAAGCTGAGAGCTACTTCCGCAAAGTGATAGCCTCAGATCCTAAGAACGCGACCGCCCTCAATTATCTCGGCTACATGCTGGCTGATCGCGGAACGCGGCTCGATGAAGCTCTTTCGCTCATTCGGCGTGCTGTGGCGCTCGATCCGCAGAATGGTGCGTACCTAGACTCGCTTGGATGGGTCCACTTTAAGATGGGAAAGTATGACTTGGCCGAAGCTGCTCTGCGTAAGGCCGTGGAGCGCATCGACAACGATCCCACAGTGCACGAACATCTCGGCGATGTCTATCAGAAAACCAATCGCCTGAAGCTGGCCGCAACCCAGTGGGAGCGCTCGTTACAAGAGTGGAAGAAGACCATCCCTGCCGAAGTTGAGACCGCCGACGTAGCCAAGGTTCAGAAGAAGCTCGATGGCGCAAAGGTGAAGCTCGCAAAGCAAGAAGAGAGCGCATCGAAGTAGCGTATTACAACGATGTTAAAACGCCGGGTTTAGCGATTTTCGCTGGCCCGGCTTTTTTTGCCATAAGCCGCGAAGTGCTACACTTCCCCAATGCTGGCCTCCTATGCAGTGCATGTAGAGTCCTCTCGCGGACGCCGTTATCCAGAAGTTCCACATCCTTACCGAGACGATTTCCAGCGCGATCGTGACCGCATCATTCACGCCCGTGCCTTTCGACGTCTGGAGAACAAGACGCAGGTATTTACCAAGCGCCTCTCCGATCATTTCCGCACACGTCTCACCCACACCATCGAGGTCTCGCAGATTTCGCGAACCATCGCGAACGTTTTGCACCTGAATGAAAACCTCGTCGAAACACTCGCTCTTGTCCACGACATCGGCCACCCCCCATTCGGACATTCCGGCGAACAAGCCCTGCACCTTGCCATGCGCGAGCGCGGCGAGAGTTTCGATCACAACCTGCACGCTCTACGCATCGTCGAGTATTTCGAACAGCGTTACGCCGCGCATCCCGGACTCAATCTAACCTTCGAGGTTCGCGAAGGCATCATCAAGCATTCTCACGACTATGCTCCTGCGGACTATCCCGAGTTAGCCGAATACCTTTTGGATCAGCGTCCACCACTGGAAGCCCAACTCATCGACCACACCGACGAAATCGCCTACAACACCGCTGATCTTGACGATGGGTTCGAGGCGCACTTGTTGAAACTCGAAGACATTCGTCGCGAGGTCCCCATCTTCGACCGTTACTACCGACAAGTGGAGCAGGAATTTTCAGGTGTCCGCGAGAAACTCAAATTCAACGAAGCACTCAAGCTCATGATGAACCATCTCGTATCCGACCTGATAGAGAACACTCGTCAGCGGATCCAAGACGCAGGCGTGCAGACCGTCGAAGACATCCGGCATTATCCCGAGCGTCTAGCTGCCTTCAGCCCGGCGACGGACGAAGAGCGTGCCCAGGCCAAGCGTTTCCTCTACCAGAATCTCTATCACAGCGAGTCTTTACGTCCGCAGAAAGATGACGGAGAGAAGATTGTCCTCGATCTGTTCGCGTATTGGCTCGAGCACCCCACCAGTCTGCCAACCAGTTACCAACGCCAGATGGAAACAGAGACTCCCGCACGCGTAATTTGCGACTACGTTGCTGGAATGACCGACAACTACATTCTCGATCTGCACAAGAAACTTTTAGGCCGAGGCGTTACGAAATGACACTCCTGCTCATGCGGGAGCGTCATACCCGGTAATTTCTACCTACTCCCTCCATTCCTACCGCTCACGCCTGCTACTAGGGATTCCTTTCTCCTTGAAAACAAGCGGCTTACATCTGCTCAGAGTTTGGCATCTGAACTGTATTAGCAATGCTGTAGCGCCACCGTCTCAGGCGGTACGCAGCTTGAGAGCGGGCGAATCCCGCCGGAGGAATTTGATGAAAAACCGTATCCTGTTGTCCTTGCCATTGATTGCTGCGCTTGCACTGCCGGTTGTTGCACAGCAGAGCGGCAACGCACCCGATCAGCAGCCCGCCGCGCAGTCTACGGCTGATTCCAATGCGCCTGCGGCCAATCCCGACAAGCAGCTTGAGCCGCTGAAGCCAGATACCCACGAAGGATTCTGGGGCCACATGAATCCGTTTGCGCGCAAAAAGTATGTGCAGCGCCAACTTGCCCCTGTTCGTGACCGCGCCAATGAGCTCGATGAGCTCACGGCCAGCAATTCCAAAATGTTGAAGGACGTCGATGCACGCGCCACCGCTGGCATCCAGCGCGCCGACGCTCACGCCAATCTTGCCGACCAGCACGCCGTCGATGCCGGAAATCGCGCACAGCAGGCCAACCAGACCGCACAGCAGGCCAACACTCACCTGCAGTCCGTGTCTCAGGTTGTCCAGAACCTCGATCAGTACCAGAGCGCCAATCAGGTCGAAATTCGTTTCCGTCCCGGTGCCTCCAAGCTGAGCAAGCAGGCACAGGATGCCCTCGATCAGCTAGCTGAAACCATGAAGGACCAGAAGGGCTACTTGGTAGAGATCCAGGGCTTCACGCCTGGTCGCGGTGCCGCCTCCATCCAACAGTCGCAGCACTTGGCGGATTCCGTCGTCCGCTACTTGGTCATCAATCACCAGATTCCGGTCTATCGCATCTATGAGCTCGGACTGGGTAATGCGAAACTGCAGACCGCGTCTCAGACTGATGCAAAACCTGCACACGGAAGCCGCGTCGAAGTTACTCTCTTAAAGAATGGCATTGGCGACCTTCAGGCCAACAGCCAGCAGACTGCTCCTTCGATGGCACAGCCTCAGTAGTTTAGAGAAAATAATGGTCAGTTCAAGGCGCGAGCCATCAAGCTCGCGCCTTTTGCTTTGCTGCATTCTACCGAGCATTTACGCGGCTTTCATGCTATCTTTTCGTAGCGAATGCTATTTCCTGAGCCATCTGAATTCTTCTTCACTTCCGGTTATGACTCTCCTGTCGGACGTCTCGAACTTGCTATGAGCGAGCGGGGTCTGGCGGTAGTTTCGTTCCAAGGCCGGTGGGTCAACCCACATGGAACGAAGAACGTACGCTGGATTGAAGAGCCGAATCGCTTTCGGGACGTGAACCTACAACTGGATGAGTACTTTGCCGGTACCAGGCGCGAGTTCGACATCCGACTCGACCTGCGCGGCCCCGAGTTTCATCAACGCTGCTGGCAAGCATTGCTGCGCATTCCTTTTGGCGAAACCTCGTCCTACGCAAAACTCGCGGCTGAAGTCGGCTCACCGCAGGCATCGCGTGCAGTCGGTCAGGCAAACCATCATAATCCAGTTGCGATCATTGTTCCCTGCCACCGCGTCATCGCGTCAGACGGCACCCTTGCTGGATTCGCTGGCGGCATCGCTGCAAAAGAATTCCTGCTCAATCTGGAAGGTGCGCGTTTCCGTCCCCCCGCTCCTGAGCAGGGCAGCCTCTTTGGTGAACTCGCAGTATAGCCCCGAAAACAAAAAATCCCAGCGAATGCCGAGACCTTGTAAAACAATTCCAAACCGTTGATCTACTTTTGTGCCGAAACCCGATTGATCACGTCCATGCGGTCCACAAGTTTCCGATTCCACGCATAACTCTGCGCCAGTCGTTGCGCCTGAAGACGTTCATCCGGCCCAGTTGCGTGTCCCTGCAACGTGACCGTCCCCTCATCGACAAGCACCTGAATTGACGAACCCGCCAATTTTGGATCGCGAGCCAGTGCATTTGCGATTTCAGTCTGCAAACTGTGAGCATCACGCGTATCCGCCATCGCCCATTGAGGACGCTCCGGCAGTGCTTTCTTCGGAGCAGGCGTAGCCTCCACCGGTTCGTTCTTTACCGCCTCAGGCTCAACTGCTGACGGCTTCTTCTCTAAAGAAGCAGCTTTCGTCTCAACTGGCTTCGCTGTCGTTTTCTTGGCCAACTTCTTTGGTGCACTGCGTTCTTGAGCCACTGGCTTTAAAGCAGACTTCTTGGGCTGTGCCGGAGCAGCTTCCGTCGCCGCCGGGCGAGTCACGCGAGTTGTACTCTGCGTGCGCCCGTTCGTCGGTTCGATCACAATTTGCTGAGAGAATGCTTTGGCCGTCATCATTGCGGCTGCCAGGATTATCATCGAACTTCGTTTTTGCATGATTCGCTCCTGCAGCGGTTCAGCCCATTTTTGCCGAGCCACACCTTACCTACCTGAGATGCCGGAACTCTCACCCCTGCTGCCCGAATCTGCTGGCTAGTGAATTCGCCCCTCAATCCAAGCCATAAACTCAACCAATTCCTCTACCTGACACTTGTGCCTTGATGCCAGCCGCACGCCGCCGTAAACTTGGATCCATGCAATCCCACGCCGGGCACTCCCATGGACACGCTCATCCTCCGCTGACCGCCCGGATGCTGCGCCTCGCCTTGGGATTGACCTTGGTCTATATCATCCTGTTGATTGTTGCAGGAATGCGGGCACACAGCTTAGCATTACTCTCCGAAGCTGGGCACAACGTGTCCGACTTTTTTGCCTTGCTGCTTTCCTGGGTTGCAGCCTACTTCAGCGAGCGCCCTCCAACCAGCACCAAGACCTACGGATGGCGTCGAGCCGGAGTTCTGGCCGCATTCGTCAATGCCCTGACGTTGATTGTCATCGCTGTTCTCATCTTCTATTCAGCGATCCAGCGTCTTTACCATCCTGAGCCCGTTCAAGCTGGCTTGATGATGTGGGTAGCTGGTGCCGGAGTCGTGCTCAACGGAGCCATCACGTTGATGCTGCTTCGCGGCGGACGCGACCTGAACCTGCGCTCCGTTCTCATCCACGAAATCGGCGACACTCTCTCTACGGCTGCTGTAATCGCCGGTGGCTGGTTCATCCTGCTCACCGGACATAGCTGGATCGATCCTGCGCTTTCTATCGGGATCTCCGCCATGGTTCTGTGGTCGTCGTTTGGAATTGTTCGCGAGAGCCTGAACATTCTCTTGGAAGGTGCGCCCAGCAGTGTGGAGATGGAAACCATCATCTCTGAATTATGTGCCGTCCCCGGTGTACTCGATGTACATGACCTGCACATTTGGAGCATAGGAAGCGACACGCACGCGCTCTCGTCGCACATCACCATTGCTGACATTCCCCCCTCGGCCAGCAACGCTATCCTCGACGAGCTCCGCCAGATTCTGGCCAGTCGTCATCACATCCACCACACCACGATTCAGTTTGAGAGTGCCGACTGCGATTTGGCTCATGGATGTATTCTGCCCGTGCCCCATGAACATCTGCACCATGCTGCACCTATGCCCGCGCGTAATCCGCAACCGGGAAACTCGCACTAAGGAACGTCCCCATGCGCCTTTCTACTCTCGTACTGACCGCCACGTTTGCGCTCTCGATTTCCTTTGCCGGATGCAAGTCTGGCACTTCCATGCCCCCGAATCCCACTACCATCATCAACAACACACGCGACCAACTAACACCGTTCCGCTTCACTCTAGCGACCGATCCCACGCCGCCGAGTTACTCCCGCCCAATTACTCTCAAGGTGCATGTGATCGACGCAGCCAGTCAACCGGCAGACGGAGTCACGTTGAAGGCCGATGTCTCAATGAGTGGAATGGATAGCGGCGCGCAGCACCTCACGCTAAGCGGGAAAGGTGGTGGCGATTACGAAGGACAGATGAATCTGGAAATGGCCGGAAGTTGGGATGTGGATCTGACAGCCACAAAAGACGGCAAGAGCCGCCAGCAGAAACTCAGTATCGAGGTAGGCGGATAGCCGCAGTCAACTCACGGCTTCATTTATGGAGTGCTAGTCGCATTCAACCGTAAGGCTTCTCAGGATGCAATCCGAATCTCCTCGCCCTCCTGCTGTCCATAAATTTCGTGCACTCTGTCAAGCGTATCAATCTCAGCAACTGGCTTGTCTCCGCGCAGCCGCACGATTCTCGGGAAACGCAGCGCATAGCCGCTATTATGGCGCGCTGATTTCATAATTGCGTTGAACGCGACTTCGATCACCACGTTCGCTTCGACTTGGCGAACGTGGTCCCGTTCACTCAGCGTATGCGCTTCAAACCACGTGGTCATGCGCGCAATTTCCGCATCGGTCAAGCCCGTGAAAGCCTTGCCCACATTCAGCAGACGCTCCCCGTCGCGCACTGCAAACGTGTAATCGCTCAACACCCGTGCACGATGTCCGTTTCCGTATTCTGCTGCAGTCACCACAACATCAAGCGTCGCGAGTTCGTGTTTGAGTTTCAGCCAGTTCTTGCCGCGTCTTCCAGGGCTGTATTCAGAGCTGGCCTCTTTGATCATCAACCCCTCATTGCCGCGGGCCTGTGCTGCTGAGAACACATCTTCCAAGTGAGCCGAGGAATGCGCCTCACGAACTGGCGCCATTAAGATTCGATCTTCGGGAGGACGAGCATCGCTGCTGCTACTAAAATCCAGCAGTCCTGGAAACACCGGTTGCTCCTCTATAGTCTTCCGTCCCGAAAACAACAGAACCAACAGTTCCTTGCGCTCGCGCAAAGGTCGATCAATCGTCAGCTCTCCTCGTGCCGCTAGCACATCGAACACAACGTATGAGACTGGAATGTCCTGTTGCATCGCCGTCGTGACCTGCTTGCGCCCTAGGCGTTTCTGCAACTCCCGAAAAGATCGAGCCCGCCCATTGCTCCAAGCCAACACCTCGCCATCCAGTACGGCATCCTGCTGAAAGCTGACGAGTGGCACGATCAGTTCCGGAAATGATCCGCTAATCTCATCCAACGTCCGCGAATAGATTCTCACCTTGCCCGTGGCGGCTTCTATGTGTGCCTGCGCTCTGATGCCGTCGTATTTGTCTTCGACAATTGCGTCGGAAAACTCAGCAAAAGCCTCTACCGCATCGGTCGCCGGTGAGGCCAGCATAAAACCGATGGGATGAAATAGCCGCAGCCTGGCATCTTCGAGCCGATGTTCCGAGGCCAGGCGTAAAGTCTCCGCCACATCACCAGTCAGCATGGCGGCCCGCTTTACGGATTCCAAAGACACATCGTAGGCCTTGGCAATTGCCTCTTCGACAAGGTTTTCCTTCAGCCCCATGCGCATTTCATTCAGCATGATCTTGATGATGTATTTAGCTTCCATCGCCGAAGCCCTCGCCAGCAGAGCTTTCAACAACGCGATCTTTGCGGCTGGCCCGCGAGCCTCTGCAAGCGCGTTGAAACTACCCGCCAGTTGCTGCAAAGTCAGAATGCTTTTACTCTGACTCTTTTCGCGGAGCACTTCCTCCGCCGCCGTCCCTAGATCGCGATGTTTGCGAAATGCTTCCGACACTCGCCCGTCCTCGCCAGACACTGCGGCCAGAGCCCTCCACAGCAAATTTCCGCCAGTCTGTAGAGTGCGCTCTTCCCATGCGGCAAACGGCTTTCCGCCCAGATAGCTCGCAGCCAGTCCTGCTTCCTCTGTCGGAAGTCCGCGGAGATAGCTGGCCACTATATTCACTTTTTCGTTTTTTCTGGCGGTCGATGCCACCGAATCACAAACCGCGGCGAAGTTTTCAAGATAGTCCAGCATCCAGATTTGGATGCTTTCTTTGAGATAGCGAGCGGCTACTTGGTGTTGCGAAGCTCGATTTGCCCAATCATCGTCCGCATCTCGACCGTCGGTCCTCCGCCATGAACGGCACCCTCGGCAGCTACACTGCGCGGCCCGTACTCGGGCAGACCATTGGAAATTTTCAGATCTGAAAAATCAGTAACAATGTGCCGCGTCGGACTTGTCGCAATCACCGCATGAAAATTGCAAGGAACCGTGTTCGCGACGTAAACAACAATATCTCCCATAGAAGTCACAAGCTCTGAGTCCTTCATCGATTCTCGATTTCCAATGAACTCAGCCGTGATGCGACCCATCCCCGTGTGCGCTTGAGCACCCTGCGACAGCTTCCACAGTTCAATATTCCCGAGAGCGGTACTGGCCACCACCATCCCGTGAGCCACGCCAATGCGAATGTTTCCACCACCTGTTTCGGCCGTGACCGGTCCGCCGATTTCCCCCAGATTAATGTTCCCACCCGCCGTCCGTACCAGCAGCGGCCCATTACTCCGCACTACTTCGATGTTCCCACCGCCCGATTGCACGCGACCGTTGCTGATCGCCTTCAGCCAGATATTTCCTCCGAGCGAAGAAATCTGCAAATCTCCCACTGACGCGTCAACGCGAATGTCTCCTCCGCCCGTGCTGATGAAGGAGTCGCGTAGGCAGTGATTCACCGTAACCGAGCCGCCCATCGTGACGGCGCGCAGGACGTCGGCATCATCCAGTTCTATATCTCCGCCATGTGTGCGGAGATCGAGATGGTTCACTTTTCCATGAATAGTGATTTTGCCGGCCAGCGTATCGACGTGCACCATCTCCATGCTTGAAGGAAGCTGAATAATCAGTTCCGCGCGCACGCCGAGATCGATAGTCCCAATGGTCTGAATCAGAACCTCGCCACCCTTGTGGCCAAAGGTCACGCGAAAGTTTGTGAACTGCTTTCGCGCATCTTTTTCCATTGGCTCTTGCGAAAGGAGACGCAGAACGTAACTTCCCGATCTCGCTCCGGTCACCACCCGAACCGACCCCACAAAACGCATGACTTGCAGGTTTTTGTCGTTACTCAGCGAGCCAGTGGTCTCCTGCAGCCAACCGCGTCCGTCGCGTTCCATATGCTGATCGGCCAGCAACGGAAGCGCCAGCGCAAGAATCAGCGAGACGCAGCCCGTCCACGCCTTCCAAATGCTAATCGTCCTCACAGACTGCTAGCCTCGACTTTCGTCATCTAGTGGATGTCCGTCGCCTGCGCAAGTACGCGTGAGGATTCCTGCCGAATGAACTCATTGGGATCTTCTTTAGCTAGCTGGGTCAGCGCCTGCCGAACACTCGTATCGTTCCGAACCTTATCCAACGCTTTGAGCGCGCCAGCGCGAACTCCCGGATTGTTGTCGTTCAGCAGAGATTCCAGCATCGCATTTCTGACTCGGATATCCTGCTTAACCATCGGAGCCAAAGCCTCTTCGGCCTTGAGCCTCACACCCGGATTACTGTCTGACCGTAACGAATAAACCAAGCTCTCACGCACCACCGGATCGTCCGGCTTCTGCCGCAACAAATCGACGGAATCCATTCTTAATCCCGAATTTGCAGTGCTGCGCGAAGCCATTACCAGCAGCGCTTGAATCTGCGGATCGTTCACCGAACCCTGCACCGTTTCCGGCAATGCACGTTCATAATCGATGCGCACGCGATCGCTGCCCGGCTCTTGAACGATGTTCCGAATCCCTGCAATCGAAGCTTCCTGCTGCTGCTCTACCGACATCGAACCGCCATGCAGCGAAGCCGCCATGCGATACATCGTTCCCAGTCCCCCACCGAATCCGACCATGAAGATGACGGTCGCCAGTGCCGGAGAAAAACGCACCTGCCGTAACAGCGCCATCGGATCGAGCGCCCAACGCCAACCACGCCGCAGTTCTGCAGTCTCCAGTGCTTCCGCAAGCTGCATGCGTGCCGAAGCCAACAAATTCGGCGTGACTTCCAACTGCGGCAACTCGCTCATCTCGCTATGGAACGCACGCAAAGCCTGCAACTCGGCACCGCATTCGGCGCAGCGCTCAGCGTGGCCCTCGAGTTCGTGACGAGCGTCATCCGCCAGTTCGCCGTAGAGATAAAGCGCGATGTTTTCCCGTACCCAATCGCAATTCATAATTGCCTTCTTCTACTTCACTTGCTTCAAATCAGCGAGAGCTGCCCTTAATTTCTGTGTTGCTCGAAACAGCGTGTTCTTCGCCGTCTCTTCCGTCGTGTTCAAGGCTTCGCCAATGGTACGTAGCTTCAACCCTTGATAGTGCTTCATCTCAAATACCATCCGCTCACGCGGACTAAGCTTGGTCAGTGCACGGGCAATTCGCTTGCCCAGTTCACGCCGCATCAAATCCTGTTCCGGACTTGCACCCGCCCGCTCATCTGGAACCTGATCCAGCAGATCGAACTCTTCGCCATCAGAACTAACTCGTACTGATGGATCTTCCTTGCGAACCTGCTTGCGCCGAAGATAATCCATGCACAAGTTCGAAACGATGCGGTAAATCCACGTATAAAACGAACACTCGAAACGAAAGCTCCCCAGATTGCGGTAGACCTTCAAGAACGCTTCCTGGTAAACGTCTTTCGCCTCTTGCTCAGAACCGGTCAGATGCAAGGCCAACCGCAACACCGGCTGATCGTACTGGCGCACCAATTCTTCGAACGCAGCACGATCCCCCTGCTGCGCAGCGCGAATCAGTTCGGCGTCATTTACCCGGCTCGGGCCTTGCCCCACCATACTTTCCTTTGGGGAATCTTTCGCTTCGCCCGAAGCCCCGAGGACCCGACTTCTGTCACTGCAAAGACAGAGTACTTTGCTCACAGGGTTGGACGGTACAAAGCTCAGTCCGTTAGCAATCTATTTTGCAATCCTAAACGCAGAAAGGCCAGCGTCTCCGGACGCCGGCCTTTTGTAGAACAATCTGCTCGCAATTTATGCGGTCGGTTCTTCCTGCTTGGTCACCGTAACGCTGATCTGCACGATCACTTCCTTGTGCAGTTTCACCGGTACGCTGAACTCGCCCAATGCCTTAAGTGGCTGATCCAGTTCGATCTTGCGGCGGTCGATGTTGAAACCACGACCCTCAAGCTCGTGCGCAATGTCGGCCGAAGTTACCGAGCCAAACAGCGCATCGTTTTCGCCAGCCTTGCGGGTAAAGTGCAGGCTTACGCCATCGAACTGCTTTGCCAGCAGCTCTGCATCGCCCTTTTCCTTAGCCAGCTTGCGTACCGACGACGCCTTCATCTGGTCGATGACGGCCTTGTTCGCCTTAGTCGCTTCGACGGCGAGCTTCTTCGGCAGCAGGAAATTGCGACCATAACCTTCGGCCACATTTACCACTTCGCCGCGCGCGCCCAGCTTGGCCACATCTTCTTTAAGAATGACTTCCATGACTCAATCCCTCTCTAATCTCAGCTGCATCTCAGCGCTGCACTCCGCGCGCCGCAACCATGCGGCGCTCTCGGAATTTAGCGACCGGCCGCGAAGGGCAGCAAAGCGATATTGCGCGCCTGCTTGATAGCCTCGGTGACGCGGCGCTGGTGGGGCGTGCAAACACCCGTCAGGCGGCGAGGAACGATTTTGCCGCTCTCGGCAACGAAACCCGAAAGCAAACGCACGTCCTTGTAATTAATGCTGTCGATCTTCTCGGTGCAGAACTTGCAAACCTTCTTGCGCCGGAAGAATTTGCGGCCACCATCGCGGCCACTGCCGCCGGGGCGTCCACCGCCCTGACGCGGTCCCGAAGAAGAACGGGGACCCGAGGGACGTGCGGCGGCCTCTGGTGCCGCTGTTTCGGACTTTTCCGGAGCTGCCTGTTTGGTGCTCTCGTCTGCCATAACTCTCCTTGTTGGCGCCTGAGGCGCCTGAACTCTTACCAAATGTTTCGTGCACGACAGTCTCGTGCATATGTTTCGCGCTGCCTGCCAAAAAGCAGGCTATCCGCTTAAACCGTTGTCGGAGGAACTTCCGCCGGGATCTCAGCCGGAACTTCAGCCTCTGTCGCCGGAGCTGCCTCAACCGCAGGTGCTGCTGCCTGAGCTGCCGCGGCCGTCTCGGCTGCCTGCGCCGCTACTGCTGCTGCATTCTCTGCTGCCTGGGCTGCCGCTGCTGCGGCTGCCTGACCCTGCGTTCCTTGACCCTTGATCTTGGAATCGCGCAGTTTCTTGACCTTCGCCAGACGCTGCTCTTCTTCGTCGGTACGAACGGTAATGAACTTAATGACAAGTTCCTGCACGCGCAAACGGCGTTCCAACTCTTTTATCACCGAACCCGGTCCTTCCACGAAGGCCAGAATGTAGATGCCCTCCTGGAACTTCGTGACCGTATACGCCAAACGGCGCTTGCCCATGCGCTCAAAGCTGGTCACCTTGCCACCAGTAGCGGCAACGTTGGTCTCCATCGTCTGGAGGAGACGGTCTAAATCCTCCTCGGGTGTATCTGGACGAAGGATGAACATCACTTCATATTTACGATCCATCTGTTCTCTCCTGGGCTGCGCTGGCGCTTGCCCCAATCCTTACTCCGCTTGCCCGGCTTCGTTCACTTTCTGATTGAACCGGTTCATCGCGGCTGACGCTCCAAGCGTCAAAATCATTCGAACCGCTTCACTGCTCGCCTCCAGAGCCTCATCGGCTAGGGGAAGTTGCGCCTTCCGTATTGGCGATAGCAAATATTCCTTGCCATTCGTCAACTTGTGTTCCGGCGCTACCCCAAGGCGTACCCGCAAAAACTCTTGCGAACCACCGAGGGAGGCGATAATCGATTTCATTCCGTTATGTCCACCTGCGCTTCCGCGCTCGCGAACTCGGATGGAACCGAACGGGAGTGCCAGCTCGTCGTACAACACGATCAGGTCTTTCACTGGATCCGCATCGTAGCGTTCCAGTAGCTCCCTGATTGACTCACCGCTGAGGTTCATATAGGTTTCAGGCTTGGCCAACAGCACCTGCTGCCCATCCACAATCGCTCTCGCCGTAACTGCCTTGCAGTGTCGGTTTGAAATTCTCACTCCGCACTGCTCGGCGATGCGATCGATCGCCAAAAATCCCATGTTGTGCGGAGTGAACTGGTACTCGATGCCCGGATTTCCGAGCCCGACAATCAGTTTCACCGTGCACCCTCTCCCATCGCCGCGGGCTCATTCGGCTACACCGACTGAGCCCGTCACGGCAGTTATTTCTTCTTCGCGTCCTTGGTTTCAGGCTCGGTCTCGACCTTGCCCTTCTTGATAACTTCCGGCTCGGCGGTAGTCGCTGCGACTTCAACTGGCGCGGCGACAACTTCTTCCTTCACAAAGGTGATATGCACAACCAATGCGTCCGGATCGCTCAGGTACTTCACCGACGTGGTCTGCGGCAGGTCAGCGACGCGAATTGCCTCGCCACGACCCAGCTCGGTCACGTCTACGGTAATGTGGCTCGGAATATCCATCGGCAAGCACTCGATCTGAATCTCACGCAGTACCAGATCTAGTAAGCCGCCTTCTTCCTTGGCACCCTTGGCTTCGCCTTCGACATGAATAGGAACCGAGATACGCATCTTCTGATCCATTGCAATGCGCTTCAGGTCGACATGCAGCAGGCTGCCTTTCAGCGGCTCATACTGCCAGTCCACCACCATCGCCTTGGCTTGCTCACCATCGAGGTTAATGTCGAAGATTGTGTTGTGACCCGAGGCCGAGTGCAGAATCTTAAGAATCTGCTTTGGATCCACGGCAATCGCGCGCGGGTCTTTCTTGGCGCCGTACAGCACCGCCGGAATCAATCCGGTTGTGCGCAGGCGGCGCGCGGCGTTCTTATCGGAAGCTTCGCGAACCTTTGCTTCCACTGTGTTCGTTGCAATTGCGGTTGCCATCAGTCTGTTCCTTCTACGTCTGGGTTCACGTCGAAGCTTCGGCGCACACCATGCGCGCCAGAGCTTAGCTAAACAGCTTGCTCACCGAGGTCTCTTCGTGGATCGACTGGATCGCACGTGCGATGAGACCGGCGATCGAAAGCACCTTGATCTTCGGTTCCTTCTGTCCCGCCTCGCTCAGCGGAATTGTGTTGGTAACAATCAGTTCTTTCAGGTTCGACTTGGAGATACGTTCCAATGCCGGCCCGGAAAGTACAGCGTGAGAGGCGCAAGCAGAAACCGAAACTGCGCCGTTATCCAACAGCGCCTGCACGGTCTTCACCAGCGTTCCCGCCGTGTCCACAATGTCATCGAGAATCAGGCAAGTGCGTCCACGCACATCGCCGATCACGTTCATAACTTCCGTTACGTTGATCTCCGTGCGACGTTTGTCGACGATCGCCATCGGAGCATCCATCTTCTTAGCAAAGAAGCGCGCACGTTCCACGCCGCCCGCATCCGGCGAAACCACTGTCAGATTCGGCAAGTTCAACTTGCGGAAATGATCCACCAACACCGGCGAAGCAAAAAGGTGATCCACCGGAATGTTGAAGAACCCTTGGATCTGAGGTGCGTGTAGATCAACAACCAGCGCGCGATTGGCTCCGGCAGTGGTCAGAATGTCGGCCACCAACTTAGAACTGATCGGAACGCGCGGCTTGTCTTTACGATCTTGCCGGGCATAACCAAAATACGGAACCACTACCGTGATGCGGCGTGCCGATGCGCGCTTAAGCGCGTCAATAATCAGCAACAACTGCATCAGGTTGTGCGAAACCGGATCGCACGTAGGCTGAATGACGAACACATCAGCACCGCGCACGTTTTCCAGAATCTGCACATAAATTTCGCCGTCGGAAAACTGCGTTAGAAACGTCTGCCCGACCGGCAGTCCAAGAAAATCACAAACTTCTTTTGCAAGCGCCGGATTTGAGGAGCCGCAGAAAATTCGCAGCTTATCGTCGCGACGAGTAGGTACCGGTTTTTTGTCGCCCTTTGGCAGTTCGGCGGCCTTAGCAGGAATGGCTACTCCTGTTTCAGGGGCCGTCTGCGTGGCTTCAGTTGCTGCTGTCACTAAACCCGTTCTGGCTACTGCGTCCATCGCTATCTCCGCTATGGGGACTGGTTGATCCCTGCATGATTCGCGTGAAACCTCAAGCTGACTTACGCGCGTAAAGATTCGCGACGCAGCGCGCTTGAAACCAATATTCCGTTGTTACTTTCCCTGATCTAGAGGTTCTGGCTGGGCGGCCAGGATTCGAACCTGGACGAAGTGCTCCAAAGGCACTTGACCTACCATTAGTCTACCGCCCAATGTGACAAGAATCGCCGAATCGCTACTTCACAAACATCTGCGCGCGATACTCACTGCGCGGCAGCGTTTCGGTAACCGTAGTGGCCAATCCCTCTGCGCTCATCCGTTCGGCGGCTTGCACCGCGCGCTCACGAGTACGAAACAAACCGTACAACGTAGAGCCTGAACCAGAGAGCGAAGCGTAATCAGCACCTTCGCGCTCGAGCATTCGCTTCACGTCACGCAATTCGGGATATTGAGGAAATACGACTCTTTCGAAATCGTTTTCTATCCCGGCTCGGACGAGGTCGAGAAGCGGAGTCTCGGCCCGGTCCCCATTAGATTCAACGGGAACACCGGTTACATCAAGGTAGCTCAACCACTCAAACGCAGAACGGTTGAACTTAGATAGTGTAACTCCCCCATCAGAGGGCGTCAAATTCCAGGTCTTGGTTTCGCTCTCCATGAACGTATCCCAGTCGCGAAAAGCCTGCGGTGTAGAGACTGCGACCTCAGGCGTGATAAGCACGCAGGCAATCGGCGGCAGATCCGCCAAGGGATAAACTTGTTCTCCGCGCCCGAGTCCAAGTACAGTTCCACCCAATAAAAACAAAGGTAAATCGGATCCTACCTCGGCGGCGATGCGGAGGCGATCATCGGCAGGGAGCGGTTCTTTTAACTCGCGCTCGAGGGCAAACATCGTGGCCACGGCGTTAGACGATCCGGCACCGAGCCCACCTTGAACAGGCAGGTTCTTTTCGATGGTGATCGTGACCTTTGCGCGCTGCTTCCAATGGCGCAGCATACGGTCGGCGACGCGATAGCAGGTATTCGATTCGTCGCATGGAACCTGGGGATTCTTGCAGCGAATCTCAATCCCATTTCCGCGTGCGGCCTCGACGCGAATGACATCGTGGACGGCAATTGTCTGATAAATCGTCTCCAGCGCGTGGAGACGATCGGATCGTATGTCTCCGATTGCCAGACCGAGATTTATTTTTGCGAACGATCGCACGGTAACTGCCATAACGATGATTCTACTCGTGTTAAGGACAAAACAAGGAATGCTTACGGGAAGCACAAAAATACAGGGCCATAATGACACTTGCGAGCTCGATTCATCTCTGACGAGACACTTTGAATGGAGTGGCAAGGACGGAAAAGTTTTTTTCGATCGGATGCTAACGAGTTGAATTCTGGATCGTCTAACTCACATATAAGAGACCTCCTTTGCATCTCATCGAGGCGCGGACATTGTCTGCGTCTCCTTTTTTTTTGCGCGCGACAGGGGGTTGAGAGGGAAAAGCAGGAAGGAATAGGGGTGAGGTGGAGTGCGAGGTGCGGGTGCTTCGTCTATCATTGGAGGCCAGAGGGAAAGCCCTAGGCGTGCGATGCGAGGAAAGAGAGAATCGATGAGTCTGCGATGTGCCGTGTTCGTGGCGATGCTCGTAGTTCCGGCCATTCTGTGGGCAGGAGATACGACGGCTCTGCGTCCTCCTCAAGGCGCGCAGGTTGCGCTGGTAGCCTTTGAAGATTTGCAATGCCCTGATTGTGCAGACGCCGAGGCCCTGCTACAGGAAGCGTCGACGAGGTACAAGATTCCGTTGGTTCGGCATGACTTTCCGCTCCCGCAACATGCCTGGAGTTTCGATGCACACGTCGTGGCGCGGTACTTCGATACGAAGTCACCGGAACTGGGTGAACAGTTCAGACGCTGGGTGTTCGCGACTCAGGGCTCCATTACCAAAGAGAATCTGAAGGGAATGGTCGAGCGGTTTGCCGATCAGCACAACGTGGAACTGCCCGCTGTTTACGACCCGAAGCTCGAGAAACAGGTTCAGTCAGATTTTGTGTTGGGGCAACAGGTGGGAGTGGTTCACACTCCGACTGTGTTTGTAGTAAGCGTGAGCCAGCGTGGAGTTCCTTTTGTCGAGACGCTGGATCGGGCCAAACTATTTGCAATGATTGAACAGATGCAGGCAGCCGAGAAGAAGTAACGCCGCAGAGGCAGAGCGAAAGATCGAGGAAACGGAAACAATGAAGACAAAGTTGGGTGCGCTGATTACGGTGGTGATAATGATGGCTTCGGCAGCATGGGCAGGCGACACGAGCGCCTTACATCCTCCGGCCGGAAGCCGACTGGCGCTGGTGGTTTTCGAGGATCTGGAATGTCCTGCGTGTGCGAAGGCCGATCCTCTGCTGGTACAGGCGGAGCGCAATTACGGATTGGCGCTGGTGCGCCACGACTTCGTGATTCCAAATCACCCGTGGAGCAAGGAAGCGCATATTATGGCGCGGTACTTCGACACCCAGTCGCTTCAATTGGGCGAAGCTTTCCGTCAATACATTTTCGCGAATCAGACTTCGATCTATAAGACCAATCTGCGACAATTTGCGGACAGGTTCGCGGCTGCACATCATACGGCTCTGCCGGCGTTCTATGACCCGACGGGCGCTTTGCGGGCGAAGGTGGAAGCCGACACGCAGCTTGGAAGCGCAACGGGCGTGCACCAGACTCCTACGATTTACGTCGTGAGCAGCTCACCGCAGATGCCGTATACGGAAGTGACAGATCAGTCGAAACTGTTCTCCACCATCGAACAAGTGAAGTCCGCACTGGGATCTGCGCCAACAACTACAAAGAGCGCAAGGGCTGCGAAGAAGAACTAGGCTTTTAGAAGTGCTAAGGCGCGGCTGCGGCTGCGCCTTTCTGTTTTTGCTCGCAAGCAAACTGTTCCAAGAGCAGGACGGTCCAAAACCAAACTGCTCCAGAGCAAAAGACGCCCGACCGAAGCCGGGCGTCTTTCAGCCAATGATTCTTACAACCGGATGGATTACTGTCCACTGGCCTTTAGAATCTGGTCAGCGAGATAGTTCTCAATGGAAGCGCTGTTGTGCAGCGACTCGTAATAGGCGCTCTTGAGCAACTGCTCGCGACGATCCCGCAACTGTTCGCGAATTGCCTGTTGCACGCGAGGGTCGTTCAACTCACGTTGCCCCGCAGGCTCCCTCGAAATCAGTTTGATGATGCGGTAGCCAAACACCTGATGGGTTCCGTTGTCTGCCGCCGGAAGAGGGGGCGTGAACTGTCCAGGCTTCAACTTGCCGAGAGCGTCGAAGGCTTGTTTATCGCCTTGCAGCGAATTCTCGGGGATGAATCCAAGGTCGCCGCCGGTAGCCGACGTGTCAGGCTGTTCGCTGTAGTTCATTGCCAGCGTGGCAAAGTCTTCGCCGCTTTCCAGGCGGTTCAGCAGCATGGAAACCTTTTTCTTAGCTTCGGCGTCGTTCTGAGCCTTGTCGTTTTTCAGGTTGCGAACCTGAGGAGTCGGCTGGGTCGTCACCAGTATCTGAGCGAGGTGATACTGCGGCACAATCAGGTTGAACTCCGACTTGTGCTGGTTGTAGTAGTTCGAGATGTCGCCATCGCTGATGTTGATCTTCGACGTAATCTCTTTGTTCAGCACCTTTTCAACGGTGATCGAACGCCGCAAATCGCGCTTGAAATCGTCGAGCGTGATGCTGCGCTCTTTCAGGCGATTGTCGAACTCTTCCTTTGTGAAAGGCGCGCGGATTTCACCGAGTTTGCTGTCCACCTCTTCGTCGGTCGCCAGAAGGCCCAGCTTTTCGGCACGCTGCAGGAGGATTTCGTTTTCAATCAGCTCGCGCAGAATGCTGAGACGTAGGCTCTGTGCCTGCTCGGTGGAAGGCGACTGCTGTCCCTCGGTTTGATTGCGGTAATATTTTTCGACTTCGGTGCGGAGAATCTTGCGTCCGTTCACTCGGGCCATGACATCGCCACCGCCCTGCTGCCCTTTGCATCCTGCAACACTAAACAGACCAAGCGCGCACAATCCCAGCAGCGCCGTGGCTACTACATTCATCTTGCAATTCAAATCGAGATCCTCCAGCACTGCGTATGCCCAGCTCTACGAACAACCGCGCTCTCGCGCCGCAAACGCGAGCTTACTTCTGCAACTTAGATAATCGAATTCTACTGCCCCGGAGCGGGCGCCGTCGCGGCTTTTGTAGGAGCTTCCGCGCCGACATTCTTTAAATCCTTATCCAGAACCAATCTCAGCTCATCTTCCGGGACCGCTCCATCCAGCTTTTCACCATTGATGAACAGCACCGGAGTCGCTTCCACGCCCACGGACTCAGCCTCTTTCACACTGGCCTTCAGATCGGTCGTGGATTGCGCCTTTATGCAGCTTTCCAGCCCGGCAGCATCGACCGAGTGCCGTTTGCCCACGTCGAGCGTGATCCGGTCCACTTCCGCAAGCTGTACATTCAGCGGACGCTGCTCGCCTTGAATCTGTTTCCCATTCAGGTGCACATAATCGGCAAAATCCCAATACGCACCGTCGCTCTGCTTCGCCAAACAGCCCGAGTCGATGGCCGCGCGCTCTGACCAGGGATGAATCTGAACCAGCGGGTAATCCTTATATATGACCTTGATTCGGTCGCCATAGACCTTTAACAGGTCATTCAGCGTCTGGTGCATACGCGAGCAGTAGGGACACTGGAAGTCGTCGTACACGACAACCGTGACTTTCGCATCCTTGCTTCCTCGAACCGGCCGCCCCTTCAGGTCGATCTTTGCCACAATATCCGCCAGCGGATCGCGAGTCAGATCCATCTTCGTCACGGAGAGCAGCGTCTTGCCATCCTTGCTCAGCAGCAACTCTTTCGTCTGCGACTGCTCGCCCAACGACATCTTCACTGTAATTTGATCGAAGCCGGGAACCGTATCGCTCGGCTTGCGCGGACCAACGCTCACGTCCACATAGGGAGGAAGACCGTACGTAACGCGTACCTGCGTTTCAATCTTATGGTCTACATCAGCGCCGTTCGGGCTCTGCGCCCTGCAACCCACTGCCAGCAACAACAAACACAAAAACAAACGGCGCATCCACCACTCCCCAATCCTTTTCGGATTCCATTGCATAAGCCAATGAATTATCTCACGCGCCCACTTTCAGGGCACATGCGGACACGACTTCGCTCCAAGAGGAAAGCCACCCGCAGGCGGCTCGTAGGGCAAGCTCACTGTCTTCGGCCGGGCTATCGCAAACTCTCCACCGAAAGCATTGCGTTCATCGATCCGGATCGAAAACCTTCCAAATCCATCGCCACATACTTAAATCCGCAAGCCTTGATCTGGACACTGATCTTCGCAAACATCTCCAACGAAAGCGCCCGCTCCAATTCATCGCGAGCAATCTCGATGCGAGCCACATCGCCGTGGTGACGCAGCCGGAACTGACGGAATCCCAGCGCTCGCAGCGCATCTTCTCCGCGCTCGACCTGCTCCAGAGCTTCGCGGGTCACCTTGCGACCGTATTCGATTCGCGAAGAGAGGCAGGCTGAGGCGGGTTTGTCCCAGACACGAAGTCCGGCGGCTGCGGCTAGGGCGCGGATGTCGGCTTTGGTCAGTTTTGCCTCAAGGAGAGGAGCCGCGACGCCATGCTGCTGGGCTGCTTTCTGTCCCGGACGCCAGTCGCCCTGATCGTCTAAGTTGACTCCGTAGGCGACCGCCGACCAGCCGTTGGTGGTGGCGTACTGCTCCATTACGTCGAACAGCTCATCCTTGCAGTGGAAGCAGCGCATGGAGTCGTTGCGCTGGTAATCCGCGTTCTCCAACTCATCGGTACGCACGGTTTCCACAGGAATTCCACACTCTGAGGCAAACGCTAGAGCATCACGCATTTGAGCGCGCGCCAGGGATGGCGAATCCGCCATGACGGCCAACATCTCGTTGCCTAAAACTTCGTGCGCAGCCCAAGCGAGGTAGGCCGAATCGACTCCGCCCGAGTAGGCGACCAATACGCGTCCCAGCTCGCGCAGCCTCGCGTAAAGACGCTCACGCTTCTCGCTCAGCTCGGAATCTATGGGAACCTCTGTTTCAATCTTCATCATTCCATTTTACTTTGTTGGACCGTCAAGCAGAGGGGAAGGTTGTAGAGAGTCGGGCAGAATGGTGGGTCTGCTGTTTTGGCGGCAGTGTCTGCTTAGGATAGTGAGCTACAAGGCCTGTTTTGTTCAACAATCACGCAAATGACGACATGATTCCTCACTAGTTACCGTAGAATGAGCCCGGTATGGACAAGGACAAAATGGTCGTGGCTCTGAAAAGGGTTTTCGTGCCAGCTCTGAAAGACCGCTCGTTTAAGGGCTCATTTCCGCATTTTCGACGCATTGCGAGTGATCGCATTGACCTGCTGACATTTCAATTTGATCGCCACGGTGGCGGATTCATCATTGAGATTTCCCGCTGCGACCCTGCTGGTGCTACTACACACTGGGGCGCACTTGTTGCTCCGAAAAAAGTGACCGCTTGGGACCTGCCGCCAAACCAACGTCATAGACTTGGGTCGACAGCTCTCGATGTCGATGGCCATTGGTTTCGATTTGACTCCGGCATTTCGTGCGAGGAGATTGCGATTGCCTCTGTTCAATATCTAACGGAAGCCGATCGGTGGTGGGCAACTGGTGGATAGCTGAACAATAATCGCCTAGTATCCAGCAATCGGGCTGCGTCTCCAGCGCACCCGAACGCAAAAGCGCCGCCCCTTGTGCAGAGCGGCGCTTTCAACTTTCAATCCGATTAAAGAATGTAGCGGGACAGGTCGTGATCCTTCACGATGTCGGCTAGCATGCTGCCGACGTATTCGCGATCAATCTTGACCTCTTTATCTTTCAGCTCCGGAGCTTCGAAGCTGATCTTGTCGAGCACTCGCTCCATGATCGTGTGCAAGCGTCTGGCTCCGATGTTTTCCGTGGTCTCGTTCACCTTGGCGGCGAAGATTGCAATCTCCTCCAATGCATCAGGAGTGAACTCCAACTTCAGGCCCTCGGTGTCCAGCAGAGCCACGTATTGCTTGGTCAACGAGGACTTCGGTTCCGTGAGGATCTTCACGAAATCTTCCACCGTCAGCGACTTCAGCTCTACGCGGATCGGGAAGCGGCCCTGCAACTCGGGAATCAAGTCGCTCGGCTTCGAAACGTGGAACGCACCGGCAGCGATGAACAGAATGTGGTCCGTGCGGAGCATTCCGTAACGCGTGTTGATCGTGGTGCCTTCTACGATGGGCAGAATGTCCCGCTGCACACCCTCGCGGGAGACGTCGGGGCCGTGTCCGCTCTCGCGTCCGGCAATTTTGTCGATTTCATCGAGGAAGATGATGCCGCTCTGCTCGACACGATCCAGAGCCGTTTTGGTCACCTGGTCCATGTCGATGAGACGCTGCTCTTCTTCGGCAATCAGGTATTCAAAGGCTTCGCTGACCTTCATCTTTCGCTTCTTCGTGCGCTGGCCAAAGATGTTGGGCAACATGTCCTTGAAGTTGATGTCCATGTCTTCAATGCCCTGATTGCTGATGATTTCGAAGGCGGGCATGTTCTTCTCGCGCACATCGAGCTCTACGGTGCGGTCGTCGAGTTTGCCTTCGCGCAATTGCTGACGCAGCTTCTCGCGAGTTCGCGAATTGCTCTCGGAGGGAACCGCGATTGCCGTGGTGTCCGCCGGAATGGTCGTCGCTGCTGCTGCTCCGGAACCGGCATCGACTGTTGTGGCTGTGCCGTCGGCGGGAGTTGCGGGCGTGGCTCCGGGGGAAGGCGGCAGGAGCAGATCGAGAATGCGCTCTTCCGCGTTCATCTCCGCTTTTTCGGCGACGTCCTCCAGCTTTTCTTCGCGAACCATGTCGATTGCGATTTCAATGAGATCGCGGATCATGGATTCCACGTCGCGGCCTACGTAGCCCACTTCGGTGAACTTTGAGGCTTCAACCTTTAAGAAAGGAGAGTTCGCCAGTTTGGCCAGGCGGCGAGCGATCTCCGTCTTTCCGACGCCGGTGGGTCCGATCATGATGATGTTTTTGGGCATCACCTCTTCGGCCATCTCGGGCGAGAGTTTTTGCCTGCGCATACGGTTGCGCAGCGCGATGGCCACGGCACGCTTGGCGTCGTGTTGACCCACCACGTATTTGTCCAACTCGGCAACGATCTCGCGTGGCGTCAGTTCGTCCAGCGCGATTAGCTCTTCTTCCACGGTCTGCGGCAAATAAATCGCCATTGCAATCCTTTCGGCGCCTCCGTCCGGTCTGGCTGGTCCGGAGGTCATGCCGTTCGTTGATACTTAGAGTTCTTCGATTGTGAACTTTTCGTTTGTGTAAATGCAGGTCTGTCCTGCAATGGTCATTGCGGCTTCTGCAATCTTTAACGCATCCAGCTCTGTGTACTGCAGCAGCGCCCGAGCCGCACTCAACGCAAACGGGCCTCCGCTGCCAATCGCAGCGATATCGTCATCCGGCTCAATTACGTCACCGTTGCCGCTTAGCAGATACGTTTGTTGCTGATCGGCGACCAGCAGCAATGCTTCCAACTGACGCAGACTTTTGTCGGTGCGCCAGTCCTTTGCCAGCTCCACGGCTGACCGTCCGAGATTGCCAGCGTATTGCTCAAGCTTTGTTTCAAAACGCGCAAAGAGTGAAAAGGCGTCGGCCGTGGATCCTGCAAATCCGGCCAGAATTTTGCCCTGATATAAGCGACGGATCTTCCGCGCGCCCTGTTTGATTACATGATCACCGAGTGTCACCTGCCCGTCGCCCGCCATCACCACCCGGCCATTGCGTCGTACGCATAGCACGGTAGTGGAACGGATACGTTGACTCTGGGAAGGTGCCTCGAAGGAAAGAAAGCCAGTAGTAGATTTCGTCGGCATTGGCGTAGTCCCTGATTATAACAGTGTGGCCATTCGTCAAGCTGCCCTACTGGCCCATTTCGCAACTTTCGCGATTTCATCGCCTTTTAACGCATCTTTTAGCAAGGTAATCAGCATCTAGGTTCCCTTTTGGATAGCAAATCTGATTCTTTCCATTGACGCTGCATCCTCAACATTGTTAGGCTTTTCAGGTCGTTCCAATTAAATTCAGCAGGCAAGGGAGGGGGCGTGCGGACGCTCCGCCGAGGCTTCGCCTAGCGAGTCTTCCTGTTTTGGTAGCGAGCCATTTTTTTACTGCATCTGAATTCTCTGGAGAACATTTTGCGGAAACGTTGGTACATCCTCTTTGTCGCACGCGATTCAGAGGGACAGCTCCGCAAGATTCCAATCCCAGTTCATTATCTGTATGTGTTCCTCGCCGGAGCCTTGATCGGTATGTTTACGGTCACCGGCATGGCAGGCTCTTACGCCCGCATGCTGTGGAAGGTCGAACGCTTCAACGATCTCCGCGCTGAGAAGGACCAGATCAAGCGCAACTACTCGCAGCTTGAGCAGGTATCAAAAGAAAAAGATGTTCAAGTAGCTTCACTCGGCTCCATCGCCGGGGAAGTTTCGGCGATCTACGGCCTCAAAACGAATTCGCGCCTACTGCCCACCAATGATGATGTGCAACCCGAGCAGTATCAGGCATCGCTCAATACGCTTTACGCGCTTCGTGGTTCAGCCCTCACCGGAGCAGCGACTGCGGGACTTCACGAAGAGACTCACAAGCTAGCGTCGCTTACGGATTGGACACACGCCTCCGAAGCTCCGTCGCTTTGGCCAGTTGAAGGACGTCTCTCCAGTTCCTTCGGCGAGCGCGTCGATCCGTTCAACGGAGAAGGCGCATTTCATAGCGGCATCGATATCTCAGTTCCATACGGCACTCCTGTTCACGCGGCCGCCGATGGAGTTGTCAGCTTCGCAGAGTTCATGAGCGGGTACGGACGCCTCATCACTCTCGATCACGGACACGGTGTTTCCACCCGTTATGGCCATCTTTCCGGCTTTGCCATTGCTCCAGGCCAGCATGTTCATCGCGGACAAGTCATTGGATATGTCGGCACAACGGGCCGCGTAACATCGCCGCATCTTCACTACGAAGTTCGCATTCAGAGCGTTCCGGTCAATCCCCACAAATACCTTCGCACGACCATGGCTCAAGCTGGCAGGGAAGGCAACGGATAATCTCGCCGGTTTTCAGCTACTGAGCCTGTTTATTTTTACTCCAGAAAATGCCTAAAAACCTAAGCTTCCAGAAGCTTTCAAATATTCACGGAACTTTTTCCGTTCGTCGGTGTCTGTTTAGAGGTACTCTTTGTCCACAGAGATCGTCATTATGAGCATTGTCAATTATTTGCCTGCTAATCCCATCGTCGTGCCCATCACGGCCACGGTCGCCGAAACGATTGAAGCCATGACCCACCGCGGCATGGGCGCTGCCGCTGTTGTCGATGAACAAGGCATCGTTGCCGGAATCTTCACCGAGCGCGACATCATGACTCGCGTGGCACTCTCTGGTAAGGACCCTCACAAGGTTCCTATCATCGACGTGATGACAACCCCGGTGCTTTTAGCAACTCGGTCCACCTCGATTGCGGAGGCTACGTCTGTCATGATCAACCACCAGAAACGTCACCTGCCCGTGGTGGAAGATGATGGCCACATTATCGGAATCCTCTCCATCCGCCACGTACTCGAGCGCAAGGTGGACGAACTCACTGCCCAAATTCGCGAATCCACCACTGTTTAACAGTGGCTCAGTTCATCTGCACTGACTAGCCCCCCGCCTTCGCGTCATGGTTCGTGACGCGGGGTGGGCAGCGAAATCTCGGCTCTCGCTCGCCTTTTGCTTTTAGAGATTACTCTCCGCTTTCCCTTATCCAGCTTTCGGAGTACTCTGTCACGGCATGCCCATTACAGAGTCTCGTCTCATCGAACGAATTGCTCGCGCCAGCGAGTCGGCACGTCCTGCGCTTCGTCGCTCGCCTCTAGCCCGAGTTCTCGAATCCATTGGAGACGATTGCGCAATCCTCTCCACAGCTCCCGGCAATGAGACTCTGGTGACCACGGATTTCTCCCTCGAAGGTGTGCACTTTCGCCGCGAGTGGCACCCGGCAGACTCGGTCGGACACCGATGCCTCACCCGAGGACTTTCCGACATAGCTGCAATGGGAGGCGAACCCTTTGCTGCGTTCCTGTCGCTGGCCATGCCCAGCGATCTTCCCCAGCGTTGGGCTGATCAGTTTTTCGATGGCCTTCTGAACACGGCCAAGAAAGCCGGAGTCACTCTCGCCGGAGGTGACATCGCGCAATCCCCAGCCGGAGTCCTTGCCGACATCACCGTGATTGGTACGGTGCCAGAGGGCAAAGCTATTCGCCGCAACACGGCGCAACCCGGAGACCGAATCTACGTAAGTGGAGAACTTGGCGCTCCCTTCGCTCTGTTGGAGCAGATGTATGCAGCTCCCGAACGCCGCTTTCGCGCCTCATCTTATCCCGCACATTTCTATCCGCAGGCACAGCTCGCATTGGCTCATTTTCTCCGAGAAAAGCATATCCCTTCGGCCATGATCGATATCAGCGACGGCCTTTCGACCGACTTGACCCGAATCTGCCAAGCATCAAAAGTAGGCGCTACGCTTCAGGAAAACGCGATCCCCGTCGCCTCGCTCAATCGCCATGAGGTGGAGTTGCGTCATGCTCTCCACGGTGGAGATGAGTACCAGCTTTTATTCACAGTTCCTCCCGGACGTCGCCTGCCTTCCGAATACAAGGATGTTCCGCTTTCACTGATCGGCTACATTGTCGAAGGCAACGAAATCTCCGTGGAACACGAGAATGGCTACACCACGGAATTGGAACCGAAGGGCTGGCAGCACTTCACGCCTGAAGGGCTTGCGAAAACCAAGCGGGGGAGACGCAGGAGCTAGAGTTGCTCGATAGATATGGCCCATCACCAAAAACCGGCACACTCCCTTTTGCCAAGAATCTCCTCGGGTATCACTTTCCCCCTCTGGGATATGTTGGGGATCTGAAGGACATGATTCGGAAATGGTTGGAGTGCATCGTGGCGATGCTCAGGCGGAAAGCTCTGATCTGCCAAATCTAAAAGCACCTTTGCCTGCGGCCCAGAGAATTGTGTCGTCTGAAATATAACCCATCGAGTTACGAACTTGCCGTCGACCCTGCGAACATCAAAAACCTCATCCCATTTACCATTTCTGGCATACATATTTGCTTCGAAATAGGCGGAGTTTTCTCCGTCCATTGAAGCGGCCATCAAAGGATGGCTCCAATTACTGTTGATCTCCGGAAATTTGCATTGCGCTCCAAATCCCTCTTCTTGGTTATTGTCCTCTGAAACAGAATATGGGCGACCAACATATAGCCTGAGGTCGAAAAGAGGATACGCCCCCTGCTTTGATAAGCTGAAGCCTACTTTCTGCCTTCCATCGTCTGTTCTCAATTCATAGGGAAATATTACGGGAAAGGTGTCTCCACCACTGGCGAATGACACCCCCTCTGAGACCTTATTGGCTACCTTCCCTAGGTCCTTGATCGAGCGCCCCCCTTGTTTGAGTAGGACAGCAAATTTTTGTTGTTCCTCCCTCTGCTCTTCCTTTTGCCTTTCATTTATGGCGCGTCCTTGCTCAATGGCTGATTGAAACCTAGCTCTTTCCTCCATGTGACTACTAAGATCACGCGAGGCATTCTCGACTCGGTCCAAAGTAATGGAGGAGATTTCAATGTATAGGAATGCTGCAGATAGCAAGATCCATGTAACCTGTTCGAGTCGGCCAAAGTTTCTAGCATTAATGCGGAAAGTCATCACCACCGCAGCCATGGCTAGGCAGGCGACGGAAACCCCTGGCGGAGGACCGAGAAGATAGATCACTTCACAACTGAGGATTGCTAAACCTTGAATGAGCGATGCGGTCCATGAATATGGGACACTCATTCTCCCAAGGCCTGCTAATCGATTCCCGTACTCATGTGTGAGTGCATGTGCTTGCGCACGCTGCGCCTTCGACCAAATTCGAAAAGGTGTGAGCGCCCCGCGCAATCGGCTCATCCGCCTATTTTGGCATGCGGAGCTATGCCCCAGGTAGTTTGATTTTCGTGTCGGATATAGCCAGTTACCGGGCATCACTTGAAAATAGCGAAACACCTTGGCCAAGATCAGCGAGATCCAACCACGACGCTAGGCACGATCGTAGAAGCGGAAGAATAGCGACTGTTTCGAGACTGGCTCCGAACGCGTTACTAGTTCTGCCATTTGAGTGTCGCTGAGTGGCGTGAACTCGCGAGCAAGGTGTACGTTTTCTTCCAACTGCGCGACCGTGTCGCAGCCAATGATCACGGTGCTCACCGGACGCGAAAGCGTGTAGTACATTGCCTCACGCATGTTGATCGTGCCGGGCGTTGCGGCCTGCACCGACATTCCTTCCCACGAGTGTTTCTGCTGATCGATGGGCGGCGGAGTCCAGTTGGAAAGGATTCGGCCGCGCGCAGGGATCTTCATGCCGATGATTCCCATCTGGCGTTCGACGGCCATTGGCAGCAGGTCGGCGTTGAAGCTGTAATGGTGCGAATCCGCCGCATTGATTGCCATGAGGACCGTGTCAAAGGGATGCCGCCGGATGCACTCCATTAGCGAGTCTGGACGGTAGTGTCCCGTTATGCCAAGGAAGCGCACGACTTTCTGCTGTTGCATTTCAAGCAGCGCTTCCATGGCACCGCCCTTGGCAAAGATGGCGTTCACGTCTGTCATGGTTCCGACGTCGTGCAACTGCCAGAGATCGACGTGGTCCGTCTTCAGGAGTTGCAGAGACTTGTCGATCATGCGCAAGGAATCTTCGCGGGTGCGCTCCTTGGTTTTTGTCGCAAGGAAAACCTCTTTGCGGCGATGCGCCATGACGGTGCCGACGTACTGCTCGCTCCAGCGCTCAGGGCCTCCGTAAATGGAAGAAGTATCGATGTAGTTGACGCCGAGGTCGAGTGCACGCTCGATGATGGGAACCGCGACGGCCTCGTTCTTGGGTCGCTCCAGAGATCCCTGTCCGCCAAGGCTGAAGATTCCTACACGGAAGCCGGTTTTACCCAGATTTCGCGTAGGCATGGTCGCCTGCGTAACTGGATTCGAGGGAAGGCCCGGAAAGGTCTTCGGTGTCTCTGCCCGCAGGGACGGAGCCAGCAATCCAACGGTTGCCGCTCCGCCTACTTTCAGAAAATCGCGGCGACCGTGTTTCAGCGTTGAATGGGACTTTTCTTCGCTCACGAAACCTCCTGAAGACCATCGCAAAAGCGTGTTTCCCATCATAACCCCGAATCCCGACACCGAAACCTATGGCCGAGGTCCGGATGAAATCAGTTATTCGACGATAGCGAGCAGGTCTCCAGCGTTTACGGCAGATCCCTCTTTCACCGCGATCCTGGTTACTTTGCCTTTCTTGGGAGACTTGATTTCGTTCTGCATCTTCATGGCCTCCACCACGATCAGTCCTTGCTCGGCTTCGACTTCATCGCCTTCGGAGGCTATGACGCGGACGATTTTCCCGGGCATCGGAGCGATGATTTTGGCTGGTCCCGCTTCAACCCCGGCAGCAGCAGCACGGCGGCTGCGCAGAGAGCGTGGATCTCGGACTACGGCTGCGAAGCGCTCGGAGCCGATGATGATGTGGGTTTCGCCGAGAAGCGAGTACTCGCGCTTGGCTTCGTAGTGGCGACCATCGTGGATGATGGAGAGAACGTCGCGGGCGGTCATGGCGACGTTGAGCGCGATCGGCTCTCCGTCGACCTTGCATTCGTAACCTTTGTCCGCGCGTTCGAGTTCTACCTGGTGCGAGTTTCCTTCGATTAGGACTTCGTATTTCATCGGCCCACCCCTTCGTTGCGTGCTGCGGCTTTCCATCCGCTGAGCTTCGTGCCATCCTGCATCGGGACGGCGGTGCGCGGCGTGGCTGCGTGGAGTCCGTCCTGGTTGCGGGCGGGCTGGGAACCTGGCGGCGGTTGTTGCGCAAAGATTGCTGCAGCCAGGGCGACGATGGGAGTTCGGCGAGCGGTGCGCTCGTCAGCCAAGGGCGGTTCCTTTAACAGGCGGTCAAGGAAGCCGGTATCGACGCGTCCAGCCTGGAAGTCGGGGTGCAGGAGAATGCGCCGGAAGAGCGAGAGATTGGTCTTGATGCCTCCTATGAAGTATTCGACAAGCGCTCGTCGCAGACGGTTGATGACCTGCTCGCGATTCTCTCCGTAGGCGATGAGCTTGGCGAGGAGCGGGTCGTAGTCGAGAGGCACAACCCAACCTTCGTACATGCCACTGTCGCGACGGATGCCGGGACCAGAGGGCGAGATGAGGCGGGTGATGCGTCCGGGCGAGGGAAAGAAGTTGTTGTCGGGGTCCTCGGCGTAGACGCGGAGTTCCATTGCATGGCCGCGCAGGATGATGTCCTCTTGCTTCAGAGGGAGCGGTTCTCCAGCAGCAATGCGGAACTGAAGCTGAACAAGATCGATTCCGGTGACCATCTCCGTTACCGGGTGCTCGACCTGGAGCCGAGTGTTCATTTCCAAAAAGTAGAAGTTCTTATCGGCGTCGACCAGGAACTCCACGGTTCCGGCATTGCAATAATTCGCGGCTTTTCCGACTTGGACGGCGACCTCGCCCATGCGGCGTCGCATGTCGGGATCGACAAAAGAGCAGGGAGCTTCTTCAAGAACCTTTTGATGGCGGCGCTGCACACTGCACTCGCGTTCGGCAAGGTAGATGACGTTCCCGTGAGTGTCGCCGAAGATCTGCATTTCGACGTGTCGAGGGCTCTCGATGTATTTCTCGATATAGACTTCGCTGTCGCCGAAGGATCGCTGAGCCTCGCTTTGAGCGCTCTCGAGGGCGCTGGCGAGGTCCTTGGAGTTGGTAACCATGCGCATGCCTTTGCCACCACCGCCAGCGGCAGCCTTGAGCATGACGGGGTATCCGATCGATTCGGCAACTGTCAAAGCTTCAGCTGCGCTCTTGAGTCCGCTGTCGGTTCCTGGCACAAAGGGAACGTTGGCCTTCCTCATGTGCTGTCGCGCCTTGGTTTTCGATCCCATCATCTCCATTGACTCTGGGGAGGGACCGATGAAGACAATTCCGGCATCTCGGCACGCACGGGCAAACTTTGCATTCTCCGAAAGGAACCCGTAGCCGGGATGGATGGCTTCGGCTCCGCTGCGTCGCGCAGCTTCGATGATCTTTGGGATGTTCAGATAAGACTCGGAGGCCGGTGCGGGACCGAGGTGTTCACAGAAATCAGCTTTGCGCACATGGAGAGCACGCCGATCCACGTCGGAGTAGACGGCTACAGACTCGATACCCATCTCGCGACAGGCACGGATGACGCGGACCGCAATCTCACCACGGTTCGCAATCAGAATTCGTTTAAACATGAGGATGCACTTCTTTCTGACGGGCAGGGCTACATAAAGGTTGGAATATTATCAAAAACGATTGAGCAAGGGAAACTAGGAAGATTAGGATGCGCGGGAAGAATGCTGGTCCCGCGCAGGTGCGCAGGACCGTGACAGTCTAGAAACGGTAGGTTACGCCTAGGTTGAGAATGGGGTAGAAACGCAACGGCTTAATGTCATCGTTAATTTTTTTGCGCTCGGCATTTAGATTGGACTCGAAGCTTGAATCGACGGTGACGACTTCGCAGGTCGAGGGATCGTTGCGCGCAGAGCAGGCACTTCCAGCCATGTTCAGTTTGAAGTCAGGCGTCCCGGCAAAGGCAACTCCGAGTTCGACTGGGAATGCAAAGTGACGGCCGCTGCGCGGAATCGCGTTGCCCCATCCGAAGGAAAGCGTAGGAGCAACTTTATGCGCAAAGGAAATCGTGGCATTGCCGTGCAGCGGGTCAGTTTTGCTGCTGTAGTAGTCAACATCGTTCAACTTGATGGTATTGGATGGCGGAACGGTGGTTCCGGCTGCAACATTGAGCTGGTTGTAAACAGCGACTCCGCCGCTAAGACGGAAGCCTCCGTGAAATGGAAAGAAGTCGTAACTGGCACGGACATCACGAAGGTGCAGGTTGGCGTTGTAGCTGATTCCGTCCTGTGTAAGGTCGCGCGAATAGTTGAAGAAATAGCCGTCAACACGGAGGTTGGTGCGGCGCGATAGGGGAGTTGCAACTTCGATGCCAGTGCCCAGCGTTCCCACCGAGACACCCACGGCAATTTTGGAAAAGGGTCCGAAAGACCTATAGGCCGGGGCGGGCACGGCTTTCTTGCTGACGGTCGCTTGGACCGGGGCTTCTGCTCCATCACTACTGGCCTGTGCGACGACGCCGGATTGCAACGACAACACGGAAATAGATAGAGCCAGCGCAAGTGCGACGGGGTGTAGGGAGCTCCGCGAGAGGGTTGCAATGCAATCCATGGACTTTCCTTCAGTTGTGCGCGTTCAAGCGCTCTTGGGATCAAGGTTCCGAATGGAAACTTCAGTAATCAGGATAGGGTACAGGTAACTTTCGGGCGGAACGTTCCCTCCTTAGTACGATGCAGGTTTCTCGGAATAGGGAGTGGGTTCTGTTTTGAAACTCCAAGATTACTGCTCAGACGCTTCCAGTCGCATCCCGGCGAGAGCCATGGTTTCCTGGACTTGCTCGACACGATTTCGCAGCCGATCCATCGTGGCAGTGAGGATTTTCGCCTTTTCGACGAGACCGCGCTGGGTGGCAACCGTCAGGGTTGCTAACGCACTCTCGTTCGCTTGCGTGGCTGCCTGTTGCAGGATCACCAGAGCCTCGGCGTGTGGGCGCCAGAGATGTGTCGAGTTTTGCCGCTGCTTAAGTTCTTCGCTTTCCGCCTGAATGCGAGCCATGACGGCTACCATGCGGACGAGCGCACGAGCATTTTCTCCTCGAAAACTCTTCTCCTGATGAAATTCTGCGCAGTAAGCATCGGCTTCGGCGGGAGCAAGTACAAAGTTTCCAAACTTCATGGGCACGATCTGACGATAGCGCTCGTCAGCGGCCCGAACCCATCCGCGAATGGATTCTTCTACAGACCGAATGCGGGTCTCTTCCTGCTGCACGGCGGGGTCGATGAACGTATGCAGCGGCGGTACGGTCGGTGGCTCAGGCGCTGCCGGAGTCGCGGCCTTTTCGGGATTCGGCGCCGTATAGGCGAAGACCTGAGATGTGGCCGGAGCGTTATGCGTGCGCGTCCGGGATTTGGAGTCGACCGCCTTCTTCAGACGGGACAGGTGATGAAGCTGGTCTTGAGCACGACGGTATTCAGTGCTCAGGATGGTCTCCACCTCAACTTGCGCAAGCTGCTGTACGGTGATGTCTCCGTCAACACGAGAGGAGAGACTGCCTCCACGCTCTTGGATTTCCTGAGCGTACGACTTGATGTGGGCTGCTGCCGTGGCGAAGAGTTCAGAAAAGCGTCGGCCGAATCGGTCGTTATAGGGCCCGATGACTGCCAGCGCGTGAGGATGGTAGAAAGCGGCTCCGAAAGTATGCTTGATGTGGCGCGCTTTGTGGACAATGCCGGAATCCATCAGACGGTCAAAATGCTGAATCTGATCGACTTCTTCGCCTAGGTATTCGAATTCGTCAAGCGTTCGGGACTCGGCGGGAGTCAACTCCGGAAGGTCGGCGTCATCTAGTATTTCCATGAGCGCAATCTCGAAGGGCGGCAGTGGAGCAAGACCATCCATGGAGAAGCCTCGCTTATCCCATTGCCCAGGAACGCGCGGATTGCGGTAGAGGAAAGTGACGACGAAATCGGTCTTGTCACGATCAAAGTCATTTCTCGACTGCTTGCGCCCGTAGTAGCGGAGCAACGCTTCGGCGAGATCCTGATCGACGGCAGCGGTGAGACTGATGCGAAGCATTTCGGGGGTGATCGCCATATCCAGAAGCTTCAGCCACCGTCTCATGTCGGGCAGAAGTTGGGCGACATCGCGGTCGCGAGCACGGAGCGATTCCGCTTCCAACCCGCGTGGAGGAGTTACCTCGTCCTGCAGAAAGTCACGCAGAAGGTTGAGGTAGAAACCTTGCACGATCTCAAGGATAGTGAGTTCCCAGTTAAGGTCGACTGCCACGGCTTTCGCTCCAAAATGACACTGACGACTCTAGTCTACGATGAAGTGAGTTGAATAAGATGTGAGATTTGGGCCGGAAATTCGAGAGCCTCTCCGGGGAGAGGCTCTCATAAAGCTCAAACAGCGAACAAACTACTTCTGATCCTGCGGTTGATCCATGACGATTCCACCGGGACCCTGCTTGTTGGCTTTTTCCTTCTTCGTGGCGATGGTCTTGTCCACCCAGCCATCGGCGGCCTTTAGATCGGCTGTGCGGGCATCGGGAGCGTCGCACTCATAGTCAGCGCGCTCACGATACATGAGGTTCATGTATGCCATGGCGTCATCGTAGTCTTGCCGAAGCTGAAGAGCCTTGTTGAGAAGACTGATGCCTTCCTCAACTCCCGGACCATTGTGCGTCTTGACCTCTTCGCAGACCTTCTTGTCCTTGAGGGGGTCAGTCGCCTTCATGCCGATCTTGTTGCGTTCTTCCTGCCGGAACTTGTAAGCCTGCGTCCAGTCGATGAAAGCAACTGAGTAGTAGGATTCCGGGTCATTCGGATCGATCTGGACAGCCTTGTTGTAATACTCCTTCGCGGCATCGAACTGCTTCTGCTGAAGGTAGAGGTAGGCAATTCCTTTTACAGAGTTCACGTTCGTAGGATCGACGGCCAGAACCTTCTTGTATTCGTCGATTGCCTCTGCTGCGTAACGCTTGTTTTCGTCGGTTTCGGCACCGGGTACGTATTGCTGCGCGTAGGCCGTTGCGAGATAAATGCGCGCGTTGAGAAGGCTCGGATCAAGGCTTACAGCAGTCTTGAAGTGTTCGATGGCCTCTTCATAGCGGGCGTTCTTGTAGGATTGCACACCCTTGTTCAGGTGATCGCGAGCCTGGAGCTTGGTGCAGCCGGAGGACGCCAAAACGGCGAGAGCGAGGAACAAACCGGCCAGCACGCGTACGATTCTGTTCATATAATGTCACCTTCCGTTGCCAATTATGGCCGGGTCTGAGGTCTCGGAGAGTTTGTAGCCAAGTACACGGCTATGGGCGCTCCGGACTCCCGCACGTCGAATTACCGGTAGCGGCTTGCGAGGGAGGTGGGAGTGCCGCCTGCGCGACACTCCCACCTCCCTCGTTCTCGCAACTCCGGCTACTGACCGGCTTCGATCTTGGCCGTGATGAGACCCACCTTATCCACGCCAGCAGCGTGGACCTTATCAATTACCTGGGCTACGTCGGAGAAGGTGAGGTCTTCATCACCCTTTACGAACGCAACCTTTTCAGCGCGCGTCTTGAAAATATCTTCAAGACGACCCTGCAGTTTGTCGAGCGTAACGTCATCCTGATTGATCTTCAGCGTGTTGTTCTTCATAACCTGAACAACGATGGTGCGATCATCGGGATTGGTCTGCTGCTGAGGCTGCTTTGGCGGCTGAGGAACTAGCGCGTCAAGGCCCTTCGGCGTGAGTGGTGTGATGACCATGAAAATGATCAGCAACACGAGCAACACGTCGATCAGCGGCGTTACGTTAATGTTTGCCTGAGGACCACCGTCCCCGCCACCCACTGCCATTGACATAGCGGTCTCCTACTTGGTCCCGGCGGATGCCGGTCCTTCAAGCGAACCCTGCTTGCGCTCTTCAGTAAGTAAGCCGAGTTGATCCACTCCAGCGGAGCGAACATTGTCGACCACCGAAACGACGTCGCCATACTTGGCTCCGGCATCGGCCTTGACGAAGATACGTTTATCAGTCTTGTTCGTCAGTTTGTCTTTCACTTTGTCGGTCAACGTTTCCGCAGTCACGACGTCCGAGTTGAAGTAGATCCGTCCATCGCGCATAACTGCCACGATGAGGGAATCTTCTCTGTCAGCTTCAGGCATCTTGGTCGGATTGTCCGTCTTGGCCAACTGTACGCTAACGCCCTTCTGGAGCATCGGCGTGATCACCATGAAGATGATCAACAGCACGAGCATGACGTCGACCATCGGGGTCACGTTGATATCCGAGTTGACGCCGGCGATCTTCTTTTTCGATTTAGCCATTGCTGCCTATCTCCGGTGTATCAAAGTTACCGGCGGGCGTTGCGACGCTTCAAGAAGTAGTCGATCAACTCGCTGGAGCTGTTTTCCATTTCGACGTCGAATGCTTCGACGCGACCCGTGAAGTAGTTGAACATCCAAACGGCCGGGATGGCGACGAACAGACCAACGGCGGTGGTTACCAGGGCTTCCGAAATACCACCAGCGACGGCGGCCAGACCGGTTGCGTGGCTGGAGGCGATGCCGCGGAACGCGTTCAAAATACCGACGACGGTACCGAACAGTCCGACGAAGGGAGCCGTGGAACCGATTGTGGCCAAGCCAGCAAGACCGCGCTTCAGTTCAGCGTGAACGATGGCTTCGGCCCGCTCTAGTGCGCGGCGGGAAGCTTCGAGCTCTTCACCAGGCAGTTCGGTGGACTCACCGTGAGCCTTGAATTCCTGAAGACCGGCGGCGACAACCTTCGCCAAATGGCTCTTCTTGTTGCGGTCGGCAACCTTGATGGCTTCTTCGATCTTGCCATCCTTGAGGGCTCCGGCAACGGCAGGAGCGAATGCACGCGACTGGCTGCGAGCAGCGGAGAATGCAAGTGCGCGGTCAATCATGATACCGATCGACCAACCAGACATCAGGAACAGAACGACGACGACAATGCGTGCCATCCAGCCCATCTGCTTCCACATGCTGATCGGATCCCAGGCGATTTCCTGTTCCTGAAGCAGCAGGACTGCGGCGTGGTGCACGTTGCACAGGACCAAAGTTGCGATGTTTGCGAGAACCATGAGTTGATTTTCCTCCTCAGAACTCTTTGAGACTTCTGATTCTTAGATGTTGCGCAGCCACTCGGGATACGCGGTCCTTCATTGTAGGTCGTGGGACGCCCAATCGCGGGAGCCCTGTGACAGACAGTTTCTCCGATCATACGAGAGTCTCTGTCTGCACGAGAATTGAGTACCAGACTGGCGCTTGCTATTTGACCGAGGTCACGCACGCGAACAGGACTGGCCTGACCGTCGGGTTTAGCCGCCTGCCAGGGTGAAGTTAACAGTTACCTGCGTATCCACTTCGACCGGTTCGCCGTTCAGGAAGTACGGCTTGTACTTCCACTGCCGAACCGCATCGATCGCACTTTGGATGAGCATCGGGTGTCCGCTCACTGCACGAAGGTTTTGAATCGAGCCGTCTTTTCCGATCACTGCCTGAAGCACAACAGCTCCTTGAATGCGAGCCTGCTTTGCCAGCGGGGGATAGTTTGGCTGAACCTTGCGAACGAGAAGACCGGTCGTGACGCCCTGTGAAACGGTGATCCGCTTCGGTGTGGCCACCTTCGGAACAGCCGTGGGAGCAGCAGACACGATGGATCCGAGAACGCCGCCGACAACACCACCTGCGGAGCCTCCCGAGATACCGCCTACCACACCACCCTGAACGCCTGAGCTCGGAGGTGCTTCGTCTTCCTTAATCATTGCGATTTTTTTAGGAATCGCGGTGGGAGCCTTGAGTTGCCCGTGGTCGATTTCCGTCGTGGGCTTGGCCATCTTGACCACAGGCGCTGCAGCTGGCGGCGGAGGTGGTGGTGGCGGCGGTGGTGGCGGCGCGACGAGGTAACCCATTAACTGCTGCTTGGGAAGTGCTTCAGTGTAAATCAGGGGGATCAACACGAGGACGCCAACAAGAGCGATCTGGAGCAAGAACGACGCAAAGGTCGCCCACGGTCCACGCCGGTGCAGCTTCGAGTTTTTGCCACCAGATTCCAGAAGGCTGTCTTCAAACATAAGCCAGTTCTCCGTCCTACTACATCAATAGACACCGGGGACATTGGTTTTGCTCCCGGAATCGTTGCCAAACTGAAAATAATTTTGGCGAAACTGCAAAAAACATTGCTGTGCTTGTAAAACGTACTTCGGGTGGTCCAATACATCGAGCTACGGTCAGCTTACAAAAAGGTAAAGGAAAGCGGGCGACCAACTTGATCACCCGCTCTGACTGTCTTGTACTAAATACTTATTATGCCTTTGCCTGCGACTTGTAGCGACGTCCTTCGCTGTTGGACGAGGGGGTTGGCGCTCCAGGTACTGGCTTCTGTCCCCGCCACTGCTGATAGGCAACCAACATTGGGGCGGCGATAAAGATCGACGAGTACGTTCCGATTATGATGCCGATTACTAAGGCGAGAGAGAAGCCATGCAACACTTCACCACCGAAGACGAACAAAGCCAGTACGGTGAGGAACGTGAGTCCGGAGGTCAGGACGGTTCGGCTCAGGGTCTGGTTGATGCTCTTGTTGACGATATCGGTGAGCGAATCCTTGCGCAGCAGCTTGATGTTTTCGCGGATTCGGTCAAATACGACGATGGTGTCGTTCATCGAATAGCCGACCAGGGTGAGAATGGCGGCAATCACGGTGAGTGAGATCTCGGTGTTGAGCAACGAGAACGCGCCGACGGTGATCAGAGTGTCGTGGAAACAGGCTACGACCGCAGCGATACCGTAGATCAGCTCAAAGCGGAACCATAGATAGAGCAGCATTCCAAGCAGCGAATACAACGTGGCCAAAACAGCCTGCTTGCGAAGCTGCGCGCCGACCTGAGGTCCTACAATTTCAACGTTGCGGACGCCAAAGTTCGACGTGACGAAATCCTGCTGCAAGGCCTGAACCACCGACGCTGGAGCAACAGCGCTTACGTCTGACACCGAATTCAGAACACCCTGCCGAGTCTTATCGCGGAAATCCACGATGGCGCGTGCAATGGTTCCGTACTGAGTGGGTGCATCGGTGCCAAGATGCAGCGGATCGGCCTTCAACAGGTAATCCTGGAGCGTGGTGTATCCGATGTTGTTGAGATCGGACTTACCTTGCTCGGCGTTGGCCTGCAGAGCCTTGATGATGGTTTCCTTGCCCTCATCGAGCGCCTGCTCACTGGTCTCGCGAATATCCAGCTTGATGAGGAGCTGGTTGCTGCCGGGACGAGTGTCGGGCTGAAGCGTAAAGTTTTTCAGACCCGCGCGATCCAGTTCGGAGCGAACTGCATCGACGTTGGGTGACTGGGTGAACTTGACGTCCACGACTGTGCCGCCACGGAAGTCGATACCGAGCGGAATGTGGTGCCAGAACAGCATGGAAGCGATGCCGGCGACGGAGAAGATTAGCGAGAGGGCGAGAAAGAACCACTTCTTGCTAAGAAAGTCGATTTGGGTGTCACGAAACAGTTCCACTGTAGAAGCCTTCTACCCGAGAAGCGCGGGCTCCTCTGAATTTCTTGCGCGTCGCAGACGCGGCTGAAACCTTACGTCGAAACTTGTTGCGGCGGAGTTCCGATGAGCAGGAACTCCGCCACTAAACTAGATCGAGAGCGCCTCGCCGTGTTGATGGCGGTTCAGGAGACCCTCAAATATGGTGCGCGAAACAAAGACGGCAGTGAAGAGGTTCGCCGCAAGACCGAAGGTCAGCGTGACGGCAAAACCCTTTACCGGGCCGGTTCCGAAGAGGAACAGGATGGCCGCCGAAACGATGGTCGTAACGTGAGTATCCACGATCGTCACCCAGGCATGACCGAATCCCTGCTCAACGGCTGAGGGTGCAGTCTTTCCGGCGCGAAGCTCTTCACGAATACGTTCGAAGATCAGCACGTTGGAGTCGACGCCCATACCGACGGTGAGGATGAGTCCGGCGATTCCCGGCAGGGTCAGCGTTGCACCCGTAAAGCCGAGGAAGCCGAGCAGGATCACCAGGTTCAAGATCAACGCCAAATCTGCGTTGATACCGGCGAAGCGGTAATAAATGAGCATGAAGACCATGACGGCGATCATGCCAACCGTTGCGGCGCGGACACCCTTGTTGATCGAGTCTGCTCCGAGCGACGGACCGACGGTGCGCTCTTCAAGATACTTGATGGACGCGGGCAGAGCACCTGAACGCAGAACCATGGAAAGATCCTTGGTCTGCTGCTCGGTGAACGAACCGGAGATGCGCCCCGTGTCGCGAATCGCTTCCTTGATGTTGGCGATTTCCTGCACCTTGCCGTCCAGCACGATGGCCAGCGACTCACCGACGTGGGCGGACGTGAATGCATAGAAACGGTCGCCACCGTCGCGGGTCAGGGTGAAGCTTACATCAGGTCGGCCACTCTCTTCGTGTCCGGCTTCGGCTGCACGCAAATCGCGTCCACTGACAGCCGACACGCGGCTGATGAGGTAATAGACTTCGCCGCTGTCGTTGCCAGCTTTGCTACCCATGCTCTTGCCTTTGATGATGACGGCGTCAGAGGGAAGAATCCCTCCGTGAGCGGCGAGAACTTCCTGCTCGCTACCGTAGGCCTTACCGTTGTCGAGACCCTGACGGATTTCGAGCATGGCGGTAGACTGCATTACTTCCTTGACGCGGGCGGGATCGTCCACGCCGGGAAGCTGCACAAGAATCTGATACTCCCCGAGGCCGTGTTCCTGAATCACCGGCTCGGAGACGCCAAGCTGGTCAATACGGTTGCGGATGGTTTCGATGGCTTGTTCGACCGCGCGCCTCTTGATGGACTCCAGAACGGTCGGCTTGAGCGCGACGGTCCAGGAGTTCTCAGCGCCAGAGACCAACTCGTATTCGCCGAACTGGTCGTTGACGAGCGAGCGGAGATCGCCGCCGGAAGCAATATCAACACCACGCAGAGAAATCGCCTGCGGAGCGGATGCGGGATCAAGCTTGAGAATGTCACCGAAGCCGATGTTCTTCTTCTTCAGTGCATCTTTGAGGCGTTCGACGGTCTGATCGGTTTCGGCGTTGACGGCGTCGTTCACTTGAACCTGGAGGATCAAGTGGGTTCCGCCGCGAAGATCAAGACCGAGGTGAATGTTCTGCTGAATGCCAGCGACGAGACCGTTCGTCTTGATGGCTTCAATGCTTTTCTGTGGATCGGTTCCGAGGAAAATCCCCCAGACGAACACGACCAGAGTAGCGAGAATGAGTACGACTTTCCAGAGCAGGTTCTTCTTCATGGAAACCGCGACCGCCTAAGATTTCATTGCGCTATCGTCGATTGTGACCGATGCGATAGCGTTGCGAGCAACTTCAATTTTCAGGTTGTCTGGTGCGACCCGGAGAATAATGCTGCCCGTGTCGTTACCCTCTCCCTGCCGGATAGAAAGAATGATACCGATGATGCCCCCGGTGGTGGTTACACGATCACCAGACTTCAGGTTGGTGAGCATGCTCTGCCATTTTTTCTGTCGCTTTTGCTGCGGCATGATTAGGAGGAAGTAGAAGATGGCAAATATTGCCACCATCATCAGGAGAGAAGTCATTCCTGCGCCACCTGGCTGCTGAAAGACGAGGAATGCGAGTTGAGCAATCATTCTTAGGGCTCCCGCCGCTTACCGGTGCCCGCTATGGCAGACCGCGGCGTAGAAATTGTATTTACCTGGACCGCAGCGGGACTGCGTACCGTGGGACACACCCTGGGTACACGAGGAACCCACAAATCGTACCAAGTATCTTCTGGTATCTGGGAGTTCAGATTACCGCGAATTCCGAGTTAAAGCATAACGAAATGTGCGGCGAGATCCGCAAAGTGATACGTACTTTGCAAACAGTCAGAGCAAAACCCACCTCATACAGCAGAACGGGTACTTGCAAACTCCCCTGAGATGATAGTCTCTCGGACGCGCCGCATGATGTCAAGGTAATGCGCCAGATTGTGCACCGTGTTCAGCACCTGAGCGAGCACCTCCTGCGACGCATACAGGTGCCGGAGGTAGGCGCGCGAGTAGCGGGCACAGACCTTGCAGCGACAATTCGGATCAATCGGGCCATCGTCACGAGCATATTTCGCATTTTTGATATTCACTTTGCCTTCGCTGGTGAATAGCAGTCCATGACGGGCGGCTCGCGTCGGCATCACGCAATCCATCATGTCTACGCCGAGACGCACGTATTCGACAATCTCCTCAGGAGTTCCGACGCCCATGACGTAGCGGGGTTTGTCGGCAGGCAGGAGGGGAATCGTAGCATTCACAATTTCCCAGGTCTTTTCGCGAGGCTCGCCGACGGAGAGACCTCCGATGGCATGTCCAGGGAAGCCGATTTCTACAGTGCGCTCGGCAGATTCACGGCGCAGATCGGGGTACATACCACCCTGAACGATTCCGAAGAGAGCCTGCGTTTGCTCGGAACCAAGCTGGGCGGTTTTATCGGCAAACCAAGGGACTTCGTGCTTATGCGCCTCGAAATAGTCCTTGCTGCGCTTGGCCCAGCGTGCCGTCATCTCCATGGACTTGCGGGAGCGCTCGTAGGTAGCAGGGAACTCGGTGCACTCGTCAAAAGCCATGATGATGTTGGCACCGAGACCGATTTCTGCGGCCAGAGAGGTTTCGGGCGAGAAGAAGTGCAGGGAGCCGTCGAGGTGCGAGCGGAACTGCACGCCGTCCTCGGTCAGCTTGCGAAGATCGCTGAGGCTGAAGACCTGGAATCCGCCGGAATCGGTGAGGATCGGCTTATGCCAGGACATGAACTTCTGCACGCCACCTAGCTGGCGGACGGTCTCCACGCCAGGACGGAGGTACAGGTGATAGGTGTTATTGAGCAGGATTTGAACGTCGAGTTCGTCAAGAACATCCTGAGGAACGCCTTTAACCGAGGCAACGGTTCCGACCGGCATAAATACAGGGGTTCGGACCTCGCCGTGAGACGTGATGAAGCGGCCCGCACGCGCCGCGCCGCAAGTGGCTTCGACCTGAAACGAAAATGACATGGAACTTTGATTGTAAAGGCTGAGAGGTGTTTTGGTTCACGCTGTGACGCCGACCAGATATTGTCGGCGATCTGGGGTGCGCACTGACGATAATGCCGACCTGCGTGTAGGATTTTCGTATGAACACGTTGAAAGCCGTCGCATTTGATTACGGGAAGGTCCTTTCGTTACCGCCCACGCTGGAACAATGGCAGGAACTCAGCACGCGATTCGGAAAATCCGTGGAGGATTTCCAGCCGATTTACTGGGGAAATCGCGAGGATATGGATCGCGGCACTCTAGACAACATCGCCTACTGGCAAAAAGTTGGCACGGATTGCGGAGTGACTATTTCCGAGCCTGAGACGTTGCAGCTGATCGAGATCGACAACCAGCAATGGACCAATGAAAGTCCGGAAGTGCTGAAGTTGGCGCGCGACCTTCATGCAGCAGGATATAAAACGGCAATTCTCAGCAATATGGAGCGCCGAATGCTCGCCGCGATGCGGAAGAAACTCAAGTGGCTCGACGAGTTCGACGTCCAGATCTATTCGTGCGAAGTGGGCGTCATAAAGCCGGATCTGGCTATTTACCAGCTTTGCTGCCAGAGACTGGGGTGCGCTCCGGGAGAGGCTCTGTTTCTGGATGACAAAAAAGTAAACACAGAGGGAGCGAAAGAAGCGGGGATGCAGAGTTTCGTATTCCACTCCGCTGTCGATATCGTGATGATGACCGGGCAATCAGAGATCAGTGTGTCGCAGTTACGGGCAATGCTGCTAAATGGTCGGTAGCCTTTAGCCGAAAAAGCAATTCCCGGCCCCCCCCACGGGTGGTCCGGGAATGAAAGTACCTCATACCTCTGAACTCTAGCGACATAGTTAGAGATGTCTGGGCAGATTCCAGAGATGCACAAAATTATTCCAGGTGACGAATTAGGGCTTTGGAATATCGTGCTTTTTCAAATAGTCGTCCACTCGGACGATTGCACGGGTGATGGTTCCCGACCCTAGTTCGCGCTTTCCCTCGTGCACAACGACGTGAATCCGGTAGAAGCGTCCTTCAATGGCTTCGACTTCGGCTGTCGCTCGCACGACGGCGTTAATTCCGACGGGTGCACGATGGTCGACATTGACGGCCGTGCCCACAGAAATCTCGCCGGGTTCACAAAACGGCTGCAACGCATAGAACCCAGCCGACTCCATCAGACGGATCATGTCTGGAGTGGAATAGATGGGCGGCAGTTGATGATGATGCGCGGTCAGAGTGTGTTCGTACTGCACCCTCTCCTCAGCCGCTCCTTTGGCACCGATTGGAACCTGTTTGACCATAGGGCGAAAACTGTATCGGACTGCGGGCCGAACGGCAAGAGAAACTATCAGCGGGCGGTGAAGTTGGTTCGAAGTGGTACTAGGACGCCCGCTGCACAAAGCACGACAGCATGTTTGAAGACACGCTCAGGCTGCGGTAACAGCCCGTTCGCAGAGTCGATTTGCCTCGCTGTTATCGAGTGCCTCCCACAGCAAGCACGCGGTTCGTTCGGCAGTATTCAGCGCTGGCTCAGCCATTTTACAGTTGCGAGTGACAAGATTTCCCAACTCGTTGCGCCAGATCTGCGAGTGCAAGACATCTGCATAGGTATGAAGTGCAAAGTATCCGCACGTTCTGGCGTTGGCACCGTAATGGCGAAGCAGGCCGCGAGCTCTCTCTCCGCTAATGCGCGGAACCTGCGATTCATAAGCATAAAAAGACGCGATCACTTCGACGGGAGAATCCTGGCAGGCACAACGGTAAAGGTGATCGATGAGCGAACTCATCGGCTCACTGGGGCGGCTACGGCGCACCTGGTCGGCGCAAAGTCCGACACCTTCGGCGAAGTCGAGCCACATATCGCTGTGAGCGCGTCCCTCGACCTCTTCTTCGGCAAGGTTGCGCAAAACAGCGCGACGAAGTGCGCCATCTCCAAGACGCGAGTGAAGCGCACTGAGAAACGTGGGAAATGCCGAGACGTGATGGAAATAGTCCCTGGCATAGGATCGCAGCTGTTGAGGCGTAAGCTTTCCTGAACTCCACGCTTGATAAAACGGATGATTGAGGAGATCGTATGTGGCAATTCGCTCATCAAGAGCGCGCTGAAAGACCTTAACATTCATGGGCTCACCAATCGAAAAAGTAAGAGCTTTGACTGAGACATAAGCATTAGCGGAGACTACGCTGTGATCTACTCGCAAGCAAGCATTTGCAATGGAAAATTGCCTAAGTACCGGGACTTTTAGAGTACGCTGATAGGTCGATTCGTTCGCGGAGGACGAGATGAGAAGAGTAGGTGAAATCGCTAAGGTGTTGCTGCTGCTTGTAGCCACTCTGCTGGCCGCCCACGAAACGACGGTC
>Ga0224527_1000103_pt1 | contig 61528 bp, 43 predicted proteins | sample CBST0metaG_FD_179882 | JGI IMG/M metagenome (GOLD analysis project Ga0224527, IMG submission 179882) | Peat soil microbial communities from Stordalen Mire, Sweden - C.B.S.T0 | ecosystem: Environmental > Terrestrial > Soil > Wetlands > Peat | place: Sweden: Norrbotten County, Stordalen Mire...
CCTCGACACCCTCGACCTCGCCATCACAGCAGCCATGGCAGCTATCACCGCCCAAGATTCCGCCGCTTGGTTTCAATCCTGCGGATATCGGACACAGACACTATGAAACCGCTCTAAATAGACAATCCCGCGAACGTTTTCGCTCAGAGTGACTCGGATTTCAGTTGTGGTCTGTGAAGTTGGTTGCAGGCGTACGCCGTCACTCCGAAGAGCTCTCTGAAGTGCTTGACGAAATGAACCGAACTGTTCCGCGCTGACCGACGATGAATTCTTGATCGCAAGCGACGCGGCACCTGTTCCCGAGAGCGCGGCAATCCGGGATGCAAACTCTTGGACGGCATCCTGTGCGGTTCCTGCTGCAGAGCAGGGAATTGCCAGGCAAATGGAGACAACTATCAGCAACAATGGCGTGCGCACGATGCGCGAATTATATCGGCTCGTTCGCGCTCCACCAATTCTGTTTTGCGGCTGGGGCGAGCGGCACGTTGTGGGTAGGAGCCGTTAGATTGTTGAAAAGCAATAAAAACAGGGCCGGATCGCATTTTGCATCCCCGACCCCGTTCATCTATCGAATATCGATTACGGGAAGCCCTGGCAATTAGGCAGCGGGTTCGTCTTTCTCCCGTTCGATGCGTTCGTTTTCTTTGCTACTGTCAAGCACGTCACGCCCGGCGTCTTTCACCTTGCCCCACGCATTCTGAATCTTGCCTTTAGCTTGATCAGCAGCGCCTTCAGCCTGAGCGTCCTCGTCCCCGGTCCACTCACCTACTTGGCGCTTAACCCTACCTTTTACGTCTTCCAACTTCCCTTCAATCCTGTCCTTATCCATAGGTTTTCTCCTGGTGTTTCGTGATTCTCTGTTTAGGTCCGCCTTAGGTTGTCCTACGTCCAGTGATCAACTGGAACACCAGTGCCACTAAAGCTAGCACCAGCAAAATGTGGATAAACCCGCCAAGCGTGTAGCTGCTGACCACTCCAAGCAGCCAAAGCACCAGTAGCACGACGAACAGCGTCCAAAGCATATTCAGATCCTTCGTCCAGCTTCTTTGTGCCAGCCTTACCTTGGCACTCTAGGCAATTGGATGGCGACTCCCGACAAAGGGTAGGCGCAAATCGGAAGCTCCGCGATTTCGGTGTCTTTTCGGCGAGTTTTTCACTGAGCGGGGCGCGGTTTGGCTCTGAAACGGGAAGGCTCTTGCCTCCCTCTGCGCCAAGGAATAGAATCCGCGAGTTTGTTGGTCGATGATTGTGCTGGGCTCCAGCAGTGCAGAGGTATGCGTGGCAGATTGCCACTTCGGTTCCAAGACCGGTTTGGTAGCAACGAATAACTTCAGCGATACCACCGATTTACGTGAATCCGAATCTTTACATATACTAGAGTCATCAAAGTTGAGTATGGTTGACTCAAGGAGTCTTATGGCGAACGAAACGCGCAATCCTGAAAGCATCCCCGTCGCAGATGACGTCGTCCGCGCTGTGCGCGATCTCCCGGTTCTGCCGGTCCGAGACACGGTGTTATTCCCCCATGCCGTCCTTCCGCTTACCGTTGGACGCGAAAGTTCGGTGCAGTTGATCAATTCTCTTGGTGAAGATAAGACGATTGTGGTCGTCGCCCAGCGCGAGGCGCGAGTTGACTCTCCTCAACCTGTCGATCTTTATCCAATCGGAACCTTGGCCACAGTTCATAAAGTGGTCAAGATGCCCAATCAGAGTCTGTTTGTCTTCGCGGAAGGCTTGGAGCGCGTCAGTGTTGTTGAATACACGCAACTTGCGCCGTACATGAAGGCTACAGTTGAACCGGTCGCCGAGGTTGTTCCAGAGGTGAATTCTGAGGTCGAGGCGCTCCAGCGGAACATTCTTACGCTGTTCCAGCAGATAGTGGCTGGCTCGCCCACCCTCTCAGATGAACTCTCGACGGTTGCAATGAATATCGACGAGCCGGGACGCCTGGTAGATTTTGTCGCCAGCTCTCTGCCCTCGCTTTCGACGCGCGACAAGCAAGACGTTCTGGAAACCTACGACGTCCGCTCTCGCTTGGACAAAATTAATCAACACTTGGCCAAGGAACTGGAAGTTCAGCAACTTCGTAACAAAATTCAGAGCGAAGTGCAGGATCGCGTGCAGCAAACGCAGCGCGAGTATTATCTGCGTGAGCAACTGAAGGCGATCCAGAAGGAACTTGGCGAGCAAGACGATTCCACGCGCGATGTCGAGGAGTTCAAGGAAAAAATCGACCAGAGCGGCATGCCCGAGGACGTGAAGAAGGAAGCGCTGAAGGAGTTGAATCGCCTCTCTCGCATGTCCCCGATGGCTGCCGACTATTCCGTGACACGCAACTACCTTGAGTGGCTCGTGGTGCTTCCGTGGGCGAAGTCCAGTGGTGCCGAAGTCGACATCACCAAGGCCAAGGAAGTTCTCGACGAAGACCACTACGATCTGCAGAAGGTCAAGGATCGCATCCTCGATTACCTGTCGGTGCGTCGTCTGAATCCGAAGATGAAAGGTCCAATTCTGTGCTTTTTCGGGCCTCCAGGAGTCGGCAAAACGTCTCTCGGTAAGTCCATTGCTAGAGCGTTAGGACGCAAATTCGTGCGCATGTCGCTGGGCGGCGTTCATGACGAGGCGGAGATTCGCGGACACCGTCGCACATACATTGGCGCCATGCCCGGACAAATTATCCAAGGCATTCGTCGCGCGGAGAGCAACGACCCAGTCTTCATGCTGGATGAAATCGACAAAGTAGGACGCGACTATCGCGGTGATCCAACCGCGGCTCTGCTGGAGGCACTTGATCCCGAGCAGAACTCCACGTTCCGCGACAATTACCTCGACGTGATGTTTGACTTGTCCAAGGTGCTGTTCATTACCACGGCCAACCAGTTGGATACGATTCCTGATCCACTGCGCGACCGTATGGAGATTATCGATCTTCACGGGTATACGGAAGAGGACAAACAGCACATTACTTATCAGTACCTGATTCGTCGGCAGACCGAAGAGAATGGTCTCAATCCGGAGCAGATCGAGTTCACTGCGGACTCGGTCAGTTTCCTAATTCGTCACTACACGCGCGAAGCCGGTGTGCGTAGCCTGGAGCGCCAGATAGGAACGATTTGTCGCAAGCAGGCGCGCCGCATCGTCGAAGGAAAGACCGAGAAGTTGTTAGTGACTCGTGAAGTAATACAGGAGATGCTCGGCGGCATCAAGGTTCGCGTTGATACGGAAATTGCGGCCCGCACCAAGCATGCTGGTGTTGTGGTGGGCCTCGCCTGGACCCCAACGGGTGGCGACATCCTCTTCATCGAAGCGATGAAGATGAAGGGCAAAGGCGAGTTCCGCATCACCGGTCAAATTCAAGACGTAATGCGCGAGTCCATGCAGGCGGCCTTTAGTTGGGTTCGAGCGCACGCGGAACAGTTGAAGATTAATGATGACGTTTTCACCAAATACGATCTTCACATTCACGTGCCTGCCGGAGCTATTCCCAAGGATGGCCCTTCTGCTGGTGTCACCATCGTTACCGCATTGGTTTCGCTTCTGACGGATAAGCAGGTGCGTCCGAAGATGGCGATGACGGGGGAGATCACCCTGAGCGGAAATGTGCTTCCTATCGGTGGAGTCAAGGAAAAATTCTTGGCCGCCAAACGCGCTGGAGTGACAGACATCATCTTCCCCGCTGAAAACCAGCAGAACGTAGAAGAGGATATTCTTCCGGAGCAGATGGAAGGCATTCATGCACACTACGTTTCCAGCATCGAGGAGGTGCTCGATATCGCACTGCCTCAGAGTCCGGCGGAAGCCCGCGAGGACGCCGAAACCCGCGAGCAAGTGCTAGCCGACGCCGAAAAATAAATAACAGTTCTTGTTCAACCAATAAGGCTGGCCCTCGCGGCTGGCCTTTTTGTTTGGCCGCTTCTTTCTCCTGGCGCATGTAATTAGCGCCCCAAAACCTTGATTGTATGAGCGCGACTTGTCGCGAATTGCTTTAGCCCGGCGTGTTATCAAGGAAGGTTTACGCCTAGGTATCAAGTTCGCAAACCAGAATTAGCTTGAATTGCAGAGTTGATGTTGCGAATATTGAGAAACATTCCTGAACCAGGAGATCCAAAATGGTGCGTCGCGCCCTGACTGTATTGTGCCTTGGCCTATTGACCTTATCGCTTACCAGCTGTGGACAGACCTATGAGCTGCAATCCATCACCGTCGCGCCAGATGGCGGCTTAAACATCGAAGGAGTCGGGAAGTCTGGGACTCTCACGGTTACGGCACACTATTCCAACACGAAGACATCAGACGTGACCGCTCAGAGCACTTTCCAACTCAGCGCCTCCAATGATGACCTTGCTCCGCTTTCCTACGATGGAGTGCCTGTCATTAGCGTCAGCAACTCCGGTATTGTAAAAATCAGCAGTAACGTTGGGCTATGCACCTGGCATGCCACGCCAACTGACTCCCCGACCGACTCAACATTCGGATATACCACCGAGCCTTACACCGTAACGATCACCTATTCCGGATTCACTACTACCGCACCTGTCAGCGTCGACTCCGCAGGTGACTGTTATGACGGCCAGACCTATCCGGCACCAAAGGGATTCCTTGGGAACTAGCTGGCCTTGGGGCACTGATTGAACGAGAGTTCTTCCGGGGCTCCCAAGCCTCCAGCTTCACGCACTTTGCAAGAAGTTTTACGTCGTCTGCAGTTGGTTTGATCTGTTCCTGATTGTTGCACCTGAGGCCCGAACATGAAGCTGAAGCTCTGCGTTGCGCTGCTCACCGTTGCCACCGTAATTACCCCACTATTCTCTTTCGCCCAAGTGGCGAAAAACCCTGCCGAGGCGAAGCGTAACGCTGTGGCAGCGTACGGCAAACTACCTTTGAGTTTTGAGCCGACAGAAAGCTCCGCCCGCTTCATTGCGCACAGCGGCGCTTATACCGTTGCGGTCGGGGCTCGCGAGTCTTCAGTGGCGGTCGGCGATGCCAAGTCCAAGTCAGGAAAGGGGCAAACTCTTCGTTTCGCGTTTGCGAATTCCAATCCTTCAGCGCCGCTCAATGCGATCGAGCCGCAGCCGGGCATTACTAATTACTACATTGGTCAGGACTCTAGCAAGTGGCGCATAGGAGTGAAGAATTACGCCAAGGTTCGCGCGCAAAACGTGTACCCCGGCGTGGACGTTGTCTACTATGGCGATCACCAGCGCTTGGAATTCGATTTTGTCGTTGCTCCAAATGCCTCCCCGAGCGCGATTGCGATGTCGTTTTCTGGTGCGGAAAAGTTGTACACGGACGAGAGCGGGGATTTAATTGCTGAAGTCGGCGGCAAGCCCGTGAGATTCGCTAAGCCATTCGCCTATCAGAAGGTTGCGGGTGTATCCAAGCCTGTTAAAGTCAGTTACGAGAAGACTGACTCCGCAATAGTGCGCCTCCGCTTGGGGAACTACGACCCAAATTCAGAGTTAGTGATCGACCCCGTTGTCTCCTATATTGACTACCTCGGAGGAAGCCAAGGTGACACTGCCACCGGAATCGCAATCGACAGTTCCGGCGACGCATATGTAACGGGCCAGACATGCTCCAGCGATTTTCCAGGATCACCGACTCAACTCGGCAACTGTCTTGCCTATGACGGCTACGTTATAAAGTTCAATCCCGATGCTTCGAGTTACGTTTACACGACGATCATCGGCGGCACAAACGATAAAGCCTCTGTGCTGTCCAATGCGATTGCATTAGACTCCGCGAATCAGGCGTATATCGCTGGTAGCACCAACTTCAATGACCTGCCGGGCATTGCAAGTGGCTACCTCAACACGCTGAATAGCTGGAGAGGTGGTGACAGCGATGCATTCATCACGATTCTTGCCGCAGATGGATCTTTACTTCGAACCTCATATCTGGGCGGTTCTGGCGCTGATGCCGCATACGGTATAGCTGTCGATTCCAGCAACAATGTGGCCGTAGTTGGACAAACCTGCTCCGACGACTTTCCCGGATATAACGCATTCGAGACGAAAGTCGAATTCTGCGTAGCCTTTCTTACTAAACTGAATAACAACCTCGACATTGCTGTACCACAGGGCTATGGCGCCTCTGCTCTTACCCCGGTTTCTACCAGTGGTACACCTGCTTATTTCTTCTCTGAGTTCTATGCTGGCCAGACCGTTCCACCGTATGCCACTGCCGTGTGGTCATCCTATACGACCTATGCTGCCGGGGCCATCATCGTAGATGTTAACGGCAACGTTCAGATCACCTACGATGGCGGAGAATCCGGTAAGACCGAGCCGACCGCGACCCTCTGGTCCGCTACAAAGGGTGGAACAACCCTCGACGGCAATGTCACTTGGACTAATTTAGGCGCGTACGCTATCCCTGTGTCTGCGTCAACGGTGGCGTATGGCGTAGCACTTGATCCACTGGGTGACGTATTCGTCGCTGGTGGTACAAACAGTTCCAGTCTCTCTCCGTATAGCTACTATGCCGGTTCCGGTTCTTGGGTTTTGAAGGTTGCCGGTACCACCTCGACGGCTGGAGAACTCGCGGGTTACTTTGTCTACGGTACAGCATTGGAGACCACCGCAAGCGATAAGTCGTCTACAACCGATACGGCGCGTGCCATTGCAGTCGATACACAGGGCAGAGCATACGTGACTGGCACGGCCAGCGGTACTCTCTATTCCACCTCAAAATCGTATTCACCTGCGGCGGTGGGTGGAACTGATGCATTCGTCGTGAGAATGAACACGGCCGGCTCGGCCGTAGAGTACGCGACCTACCTCGGAGGTACCGGAAATGACGAGGGACTAGGAATTGCGGTTGATGGCAGTGGTGCGGCTTATGTTACCGGGAGCACGACCTCCTCGAATTTTCCAACCCTCACTCCTCTGACTAATCCGAGCACCGGAGCGGACTTAGATACACTCTCGGGAACCAAAGACGCATTCATCACCAAGCTCAGTGCTGATGGCTCGGCGATCTCGTTCTCAACCTATCTTGGCGGCCTTGATATCGATCAAGGAAACGCTATTGTCGTAGACACGAGCAAAGGGGATATGTATGTTGCGGGAACAACCTATTCCAGCAACTTAGACCAACTTAACCCAACCAATTACGTGGGAACCGATACGGTTTACATGGGAAACGGCGATGGTTTCCTGACAAAAGTCGCCGCTGCTACCCCGGTTGTGAGTGCCTCTCCGACCAGTTTGGTCTTTTCAAGTGAGCAGTTGAATGTTGCCTCTAGTGCTCTCGCCGTTACGGTGACTAACACCGGCACCGCAGCACTTACAATTGGCAGCGTTGCCATTTCCGGCACCGATGCAAGTGATTTCTCCCAGACGAATACTTGCACTTCCGTCGCGGTCGGTCTCACCTGCGCTGTCAGCATAGTTTTCACTCCGACGGCAGCGGGCACACGCACAGCTACCCTAACTATTACTGACGACGCATCCAACTCCCCTCAAGCGGTCTCTCTGAGCGGCACAGCGATTTCAGGTACGGGTACTATTTCTCTCTCTCCGACTACGCTGGCTTTTGGGAGTCAAACTATTGGCAGCAGTACAAATCTCACTGTGACTCTGGCTAACTCCGCATCCTCCGGCGCACTTGCCATCAGCGGTATTGCGCTCACAGGAGATAGCGATTTCACCGCCAGTTCCAGCGCTTGTTCCACCAGCCTTGCGGTAGGGGCAAACTGCACAATTACCATCACCTTCCTGCCAACGAGTGCTGCCGCAAAGACCGCAGTGCTGACCGTTACCGGTGCAGGTACCAACTCGCCCCAGACTGTGTCCATCTCTGGAACTGGAACAAGTGTTTCCTCGACCTCTGGGGACTACACGGTTACGCCAGATTCCACCGGCGTGTCTGTGATCCAAGGGAACACGGCGGTATTCACCTTATCTGTCTCTCCTGAAAACGGGTTTGCCGATGGCATTGGCTTCACTTGCTCAGGACCATCAGGCTCCTACTGCACACTTTCACCCACCACTCTCACCATGGATGGCACTACAGTTCATACCGTGAAGCTCTCTGTGTACACCACTGGAGGGAACGGTGTCACCGCGAAATCCATCGCACCCCGATTCGGGAGAGGGGGCGCATTCCTAGCTCTGCTTCCGTTCTCGATGATGGGAATATTGCTCATAAACAGACGTAGAGGCATTTGGCTTCTACTCCTATTGATGGGGATAAGCTTGGTAATGGGGTTGGTTGGTTGTTCGTCCGGTTCCGGCAGTAGTAGCGGTAGCGGGTTGGCTGCTGGCTCGTATCAAGTTACGCTTACGGGGAAATCCACAGGAACCACGGCTGTGACGCACGCGCTTACCCTGAATCTGACAGTCAGCAAGCAGTAACTCATTGTCCAGGTATCTCTGCAGCACATTTTGTTTGTGTGCTGCAGAGATGCTCGGTCAATCCTCCGCTTTCAACTCAAAGCTGTTATCTTCGTCATTATGCGCCTTCAAGTTCTCTGTTTCGGTCGCCTGCGCGAACTTTTCGGCCCGGAAGCCATGGTCGAGATACCCTCTCCTGCCACCGTTGCCGATCTATGGCAATTGCTATGTGCGAAGTATCCGGCGCTTAGTCCCTATGACGGAGCCGTTGCGATTGCAGTGAATCAGGCGTTTGCGTCGTCTACTACTCCGCTATCGTCAGGGGACGAAGTAGCGTTGCTCCCGCCTGTCAGTGGAGGAGTGCCGGAGCCAGTACTGCCGTTGAGTTCTGCTCATGCTCGCCTGCAGCGAGAACCAATCGATTCCGCATCGCTGCTTTCGGAGATTAAAGGCGACGAAGATGGCGCAGTATGCTTGTTTGACGGAATTGTGCGCAATCATACCCGCAGTCGACGCACGCTCTACCTTGAGTACGATTCCTATCCAGCAATGGCGCTTTCGGAGATGGAGAGGTTGGCATCGGAGGCACTTGAGCGCTTCGCAGTCCGCGATCTCCGAATCGTCCATCGCGTGGGTCGGCTCGAAATTGGCGAGACCAGCGTCCTGATCGTGGTCGGCAGCGCTCATCGCGCTGCAGCATTCGACGCGTGCCGCTGGGTTATTGACTCGCTCAAAAGAACGGTGCCGGTATGGAAGAAAGAATACTTTGAAGACGGTGCCACCTGGGCCGATGGAGAGCCGTTTCCGCCGGATATCTCGCTGTAACTCCATTGTCGCGGTTGACCTTTGTTTCGTTTCCTTTTCGCGTTTTCTGAAACTTCCGAGTCTCAGCCCTTCGACTTTCCCTATAATTGCTCTCGCATGCGACCTCTTTTAGTTCTCTTGTTCCTTCCGTACTGTTTGGCCCCTGCTATCGCACAGGATGCTCCAGTTGTGCCCGTTCGCCCGACAAATTCTTCACAGGTTCCGCGCCCTCCGGTGAGGAGTAGTCCTCCATCGGAGATCCCGTCACCCACCATTTCGGTAAACGTAAAGCTCGTTAGCGTTTTTGCCAGTGTAGCGGATGCTGAAGGAGCGCCCTATGCAAGCCTGCAGAAAGAAGACTTCCGGGTGTATGAGGATGGTGTAGAGCAGAAGCTTTCGGTCTTCGAGCGCCAGTCCGGGCTGCCACTCTCGATCGTTATGGCCTTGGACACAAGTATGAGTACCCGTAAGGATCTGCCGCTAGAGGTCACTTCTGCCCGCAAGTTTGCGCACACGCTGCTGCGTCCGGTGGATGCTATTTCCCTTTACCAGTTCTCCACATATGTTTCAGAGGCCTTGCCCTTCACCAACGATGAACGCCGAATCGACGCAGCTCTTAACCATCTCCGCACCGGAGCGGCCACCGCTCTCTACGACGCCATTTTTCTCAGCGCTCAAGTTCTGGATCACCGTCAAGGTCGCAAGGTGATTGTTCTTATAACTGATGGCGGAGATACGGCCAGTAAGACCGATTACCAAGAGGCGGTCCGAGCTGCTCAGATTTCCGAGTCAATCATCTATTCCATCATCATGGTGCCGATCGAGGCTGATGCCGGCCGTGATACAGGTGGAGAACACGCACTCATTCAGCTCTCTCGCGATACGGGTGGTAAGTTCTATTACGCCACTTCGGTTGCCCAGTTGGACGAGGCTTTCCGCCAAATCAGTGACGAGCTACGCACCCAGTACCTACTCGCCTACTATCCCAAAAGCCGTGTAGGCAATGAATTCCGTCGCATTACCGTGGAGCTTTCGGCTCAGGCGAAGCAACGAGCTCAACGCGACCTATACGTCCGACATCGTGCCGGATACTACAACAGTAAGATTGAGTAGTTAGGCATTCGACTTCTCGTTTGCTCTGACACCCTCCAGTTACTCATAAATCGGATTTTTAAAAATTCCAATATTCATATTTGTCTTTTCTCGTACCACTGCAAATCCAGCGATTTTGCCCTATTCTCTTAAATCCTTATTTTGGCTCGCTACGTGCTTATTGAACGGCAACTGAGCCTTCCGCTGGATTACAACTCGGATTGGCCACGCCAGCGTAGCTGGCAACAATTGCGTGTATTTGCGCTATTTCCGTTTCCTTTGTGTTCCGATTTCAAGTGGCTGTCTATCCTGTTGTGTTTGGGAGGCAGCGAATCTGGGCAGCTTAGCTGTTGCAGTTTCCATTCAGTTGTTTCCCTTAGGTGAGGTGCTCGCCCTAGTCGGCGAACGGCCCAGGTCCGGGCAGGCGAGCGTGTTGCAGAGTTGAATTGGGGTTGCTTCGACCTCTTTTAGACGCCTTTTAGGAGATTTGAAATGTCACTGAACGAAAAGGTTCCCATCCGAAGTCACGTCCTCATGCTGTGCTGGTTCTTAACGACTGCGCTCATACTGATGGCCGCAGCACCGCTCTTCGGACAGTTGGAGGCCGGAAGAATCGCCGGTACTGTTCGCGACGCGTCCGGCGCGGTAGTTGCTGGCGCCAAAATTACGGCGAAGAGTATTGCGACCGGGGCCGAGCGATCAGCGACATCGGGCAGCGTCGGACAGTATTTGATCCCTGCCCTTACGCCGGGGACTTACCAGGTGACAGTCGCAAGCAGTACATTCAAGACTTTCAAAACCACTGTGGAAGTTAGCGTTGGCTCGGTTTCAACGCTTGACGCGCAATTAACTGTCGGCGAGAGTTCCGTCGTGGTTGAGGTGACTGGGGGTGCAGCTACAGAAATCAATACTAGCTCGCAGGAAATGTCTCAAGTTATTGATCCACAGCAAATGGCACAGCTTCCTAGCCTTACGCGTAATCCTTACGACTTTGTTGCGATTTCCGGAAACGTGAGTAACGGAGACGCCACCTCCAACGGTGAAGGAGCTGGCCAGAATACTACAAACCGCGGCGTAAACTTCAGCCTCAACGGACAGCGTCAAACCGGTACCGAGATACTGTTGGACGGCGTTGAGAACGTCTCTGCATTCAGTTATGCGGTGGGTGAGGATGTTCCGCTCGATGCGGTACAGGAGTACAGCATCGTCACCAATAACTTTTCGGCGGAGTATGGCCGTGCCTCGGGCGGAGTCGTTAACGTGACTACGAAGGCCGGTTCGAATGCTTTCCATGGTTCGGCCTGGGAGTTCAACCGCCTCTCTGCCTACACGGCTAACACCTACGCAGGCGTGGTCAACGACATTCCCAAAGGTACATATACTCGCAACCAGTTTGGTTTCCAGGCTGGCGGTCCGATTATCAAGAACAAACTGTTTATCTCTGAGAGTACAGAGTGGACGCGAGTGCGGAGTTCAGCAAATGAGAGTCTTGAGTCGCTCGACCCCTCGTTCATAGCGATGTTGCCAGCTAATACGCAAGCCTACTTCGCAAAATTTGGTACAGGCGCATATGCCGGTTCCGGTGCGGTGACTACAGCCGGACAGCTAGCGGCCGCCTCGTCGCCGCTTCTTGTTAATAAAATAAACGGCACCACTGCCGTAGCAGCTTCGCAACCGATATTTGACACTGTCAACTTTGCAGTTCCATTTGACGCTGGCGGAGGTTTGCCTGAGAACCAGTATGCCCTCGTGGGTCGACTGGATTTCAACCTGACCGACAAAACTCAAATGTTCTTCCGGGCTGGCAGGGAAAACATAAACCAGTTTCCCGGTACAGCGTTTTACAGCCAATACCCGCAATATGATGCCGGGACCACCTACCAGAATCAGAGTTACCTTCTCTCATTGACCCACACTTTTAACAATACAATCGTCAACAATAGCAAGGCTAGCTTCACGCGTTTCAACGAAGTCACTTCCTTTGACGCAACACAGACTAACACGCCGAATCTGATGTTCGTGCCCTCCACCGACCCTGTTACCGGAAACGCGATCCGACTTCCAGGGTTGGAAAATTACGGCGAACCAGGCGCAGGTGGCCTGCCCTACGGCGGACCGCAAAATACAATCCAATTTGCGGATGACCTTTCATGGAGCAAGGGTAAGCACAATTTCAAGTTTGGCGGTGTTTATACCTATATGCAACTGAACATTGCTTATGGCGCTTACGCTCAGGCGGTGGAACAGCTCGGTACGAATCCCCAGGACAGCATGGATGACTTAGTCAATGCTGCCGGTAACCCGGGTGGAAGCCAGCTTACTTCATTTGCAGCCAGGGTCAATCCGCAGGGGCAGTTACCTTGCCCGTATGACATATACGGAAACTTTGTTACGGGCTGCGCGGACGTGACTCCACCGCTGAGCTCGGCTAGCTACGGTCGTAGCTATCGCTACAACGACTGGGCCATCTATGCCCAGGATAGCTTCCGTCTTACTCCGCGATTAACTTTTAACTATGGAATGCGGTACGAACACTACGGCGTGCAGCACAATAACATTGCAAGTCTCGATTCTAACTTTTACTTTGGTGCGGGTTCAGACATTGAGCAGCGGACGCGAACTGGTCAGGTTCAGATCGCAGATAAAAGCTCAGTAGGCCAATTCTGGAGTCCGAGTTGGGGCACACTTGCACCACGAGTAGGTTTTGCACTGGATCTGTTCGGCGATGGCAAGAGCAGCCTACGCGGCGGCTACGGAATGAGTTACGAGCGTAACTTCGGTAACGTCACTTACAATGCTAGCTTCAATCCTCCGGCCAGCGCAGTGGTGAGTGCCAATTGCTCGGCTAGCAGTGTCGGATGCACTTCGCTGGTTACTAACAACGACCTAGGTCCCTTGGGCGTTGCCGGAGGCCCGGCCAGCCCGCTTCCCCCGGTCGAACTTCGTATGCCGAATCCGAATATAAAGACGGCGCAGACCCAATTCTGGAGTTTGGCATTGCAGCAGCAGTTAGCGAAGAGCACCATTATTGAAATCGCATACAGCGGTGCGCGTGGGGTTCACCTCTACGATATGCAGAATATCAACCAGGTTGGTGCCGCTCAGGCCTATCTGGGAGATCCATTGGTGACGGGCGCGGCGTGTGCTGGTAGCGGATATGGCTCGTTCGTAAATGGATCGGCGCTCGCCGGTATACCTGAATGTCTAACTCGGCCGAACCAGCAGTATTCCGCTATAAACATGCGTGGTAGCAGCGGTTCGAGTAGCTATAACTCTCTGAACTTCAAGTTTCAGACCCAGAACCTTCACAATACGGGGCTGAGCCTGATTGCAAATTACACTTGGTCGCACACATTGGACGATATCAGCTCCACCTTCTCAGACAGTTTGCAGGGTGGTTCAGGATATATCGGCTCCCTCGGGTATACGAATCTGTACAATCCGAGATTGGATTGGGGCAACGCGGATTACGATGTTCGCAACCGCTTCGTGCTCTCGCCAATCTGGCAGACTCCGTGGCATAACACAGGTAAAGGCTTGTTGACCAATGTCGTCGGAGGCTGGTCGCTTGAAGGTATCTTTACTGCACGTACGGGTACTCCATTCAGCGTGTACGACTATAACAACATTGAGGTTGGCTACACTGTTCCCAGGTTGACGCCAGCCACTTCGATTACACAATACAAGGTTGGCTCGGCGGTCGATCTGGGCGGAAACGTTTTTAACGCTCTCTCGATCCCAGTACCGGCAAGCTTTGCACCTCTCAACTCGGCTCTAGGTATTTCTGACCTGGGACCTTTCCCGGCGGACATGACGCATCGGAACGCATTCCGCGGTCCTGGCGCATGGAATCTTGATTTGTCGATGGGAAAGAAGTTCAAGGTCACCGAAAAGCTCGGTCTTGAGTTCCGAGCTGAAGCATTTGATATTTTCAATCACCACAACTTCTACGTGAACACCAGCAATTTGCTTTACTCTGGTGGCCCCACGACGGCCGCTCTGCAGGTTAACGAAGAAAAGGGCGGTCTTGGTTCGCTAGCCACTGGCGGCAATCACGACGAACGCCGTTTTGGTCAGTTCTCACTTCGTGTGAGTTTCTAACACTTGGACACTTAAAACCGGGGAGCCTGAATCGGCTCCCCGGTTTCTTTTGATCAGCCGTTAATTCATCATTGCTGCGCCCATCTTTCGGATAGAATCAACGTCATGCCGTTTCGTCCAACTAATAAGGCCAAGACGCCTCCTCCAGAGGAAACCTTCGAAGAAGCCGCGTACCTCAAGGCGCTCGGTGAAAAACAGAAGCTGGTCAGCATTAAATTGCAGGGCGGCGAGGTGGTTCGCGGTTGGATCGAGTATTACGACCGCGACATGCTGCGCTTGACTCGCGAGGGTTCTCCCAATCTATTCATCTTTAAGTCGGAAATCATGTACATAGCCGAGGGTGAAGTAAAGGCCCCGCGTGTACGTCGCTCCGTCAAGACCGGCAAAGCGTCACCTCTCAAGCCCGAATCGTCGGACGGTCAGTCAGCATGATCTCCCACGAACCTTCTGCATTTCTTCCGCAGGCCATCTCCATCGCGGTTGAAGCCGGTAAACTCCTGCTCCCGTTCTTTGAGCGCCGAATTGGGTTTGAGTACAAGGGGGACGTCGATCTCGTGACGGAGGCCGACCGCGCAAGCGAAAAGCTGATCGTCTCGCGACTTCGAACGGCTTGGCCAGAACATGACATCGTAGGCGAAGAGGGAACGCGCGATACGCACGGCGGCGACTATCGCTGGTATGTGGACCCTCTCGACGGCACCACGAATTTCGCGCACGGATACCCAGTCTTCTGCGTTTCCATGGGCTTGGAGTTCCAGGGGCAACTCATCGTAGGCATTCTCTACGATCCCACGCGCAATGAACTATTCGTTGCTGCAAAGGGAAACGGGGCGACGCTCAACGGTAAGCCCATTCACGTTTCAACCACGACTACCATTGGCGAATCCATACTGGGCACCGGATTCCCTAGCTTTAAGCGCCACAAGAATCCGAACATTCACTTCTACCACCAGATCACTCTGCGATCCCATGGAATCCGTCGCGCAGGTTCAGCCGCGCTTGACTTGGCGAACGTTGCTGCAGGTCGCTATGACGGTTTTTGGGAGTTTAATCTGAACCCCTGGGACACCGCAGCCGGAGTGCTTCTCGTGCAGGAGGCCGGAGGCACTGTAACCCGCTTCGACGGTTCGCCTTTCAATATAGATAGCCGGGAAACGCTTGCATCGAACACTGTGATTCATCAGGAATTGATGGACAATTTCAGGGAAATCTTTGCGGGACGAGGTCTTGAGGATCTTCCATCTGTTGCAGAGTACAAAGCTCAATCCAGTTAACGCATCGAATGATATGTAGGACGTAACACTGTCCGGCGTCGGCTTTTGTTACAATCAACGGTTCACAGATTGACGTTCACTACTAGAAGAGGACCTCTGAAAAGTTATGGCATACGTAATCGCAGAACCATGTATCGGAACCAAGGACACAGCGTGTGTGGATGCATGTCCGGTGGATTGCATTCACCCCAAGAAGGACGAAGCAGCACACGGCGCCGAGGAGATGCTCTACATCGACCCCGTAGAGTGCATTGACTGTGGGGCCTGTGTTCCGGTCTGCCCAGTATCGGCTATTTTTGCCGCCGACGATTTGCCTGAGAAGTGGAAGCATTTCACTGAGCGCAACGCCAAGTACTTCGGCCGCTAATCGCGGCGACTCGCAGAGCTATCGCACCAGAACAGCAAGGGCACACCCACTCAGAGGTGTGCCTTTGCATTTAAAGCGGGTTAACTTTGTCCGCTCTGCCAACCAGAGCTCCTCGCTCTGCATCTTGTCCCTCGTGAGCTGAAGTATTCGCATGTCCTATTTTTCCCAACGCCTTGTCCCGCAGCCTCTTTCGTTGCCTCCTACTCCGGAGCCGCATCGGCGTGTATCTGCGTTTGTGCGTGGAGTTGTGGCAGGCGCGGCAGACCTCGATCCCGCTGCAGTCCTGACGGCGACTGTAGCCGGGGCGACTTTTGGGTACAGCGTGGGGTGGGTTGTGCTTCTCTCTATGCCCGTGCTGTGGAGCGTTTTCTCGGTTTCTGCACGCATCGGCCGCGATTCGCGCAAAGGTCTAGCGGAACTGGTCCGTGAGCAATATGGGCGCAACACAGCACTTGCTCTTGCGTTGGGGGTCTTCGTCGTCAACTTCGCAATGATCATCGGCGACTTGGTCGCCGTCAGTGACGCGCTCTCGATCGTGACAGGACAATGGCGCGCATTCTTCCTGGTGCCGTTGGCCTTTCTTGTCTGGTACATGCTAATCGTGGGAAATGCGCGAAAAAGCATGGAGCGTCTTGGGTTGCTATCCCTCTTTCTGATCGCCTACATTGTCGCGGCCATCTACACCGCTCGTTCCCCTGCACTACTGATCCGAGGAATCCTGCTCCCCCACTTAGAGGCCACCTCTGCCTACTCCATGGCAGTCATTGCAGTATTTGGATCGTTACTCACTCCGGATGTAATCGTCTGGCAGACTAGTTCCAAGCGTGAAATACCGAGAGGAGCTGACCCTGAATATGACACCGAGTCGCATGTCGGAACGCTCGTCGCCACACTGATCTCGCTTTCTGCCATTGTCGTTGCCGCCAGCTTCCATGTCTCCGATCCGTCGGTGATGACCACGCGCTCAGCCTCGAACTCGCTAGCTTTCCTCGGATCAGCTGGTCCACTGCTATTCGCTCTCGGCATCCTGGGCTCGGGTATGGTCGCTTTGCCGCTGCTTGCCGCCTCACTCTCTTACAGCATTTCAGAAGCGATCGGCTGGGATTCCGGACTGAATAAGGAGCCTTGGGAAGCTCGCTACTTCTACATGGTCATCTCATCCATCTTGGTGATTTCGGTCATCATCTCCCTTTTCGGAGTTAACACCGTAAAGCTGCTTTACTGGTCCCAGGTTGGTGCAGGAGCTCTGGTGGTGCCTATCCTCACATTTCTTATTCTGCTCGGGCGCAATCGCAACGTTGTGCATAGCTCCAATCGGCCCAAGGATGATTTCTGTCTGGCGTTTGCAGTTCTTGCCATGTTTGTCGCCAACATCATGTTCGTTTGGAGCGAATGGATCGCACCTCGCCTGTGATCTAAGGCGAGAGATGCACAAATTTAATAACGCGCGTTTATTTGCGTGCACCTTCCTCCGTGGTTGATTGCTTCCTTCACAGCGTGATAGCTTCATCTGTTTAGAGTTAGGCGGTTTATTTAGCTGTGATCAACTCTGACGGGGGTTCCTCACCGCCCCTGCATCATTTGATTCATAACGGGTGAGGACGCGATCATTTTATAAGGAGAATAGCAATGCCTCTAGTTTCGATGCGACAGTTGCTGGACGAAGCCGCCAAGGGCGGCTACGGCGTTGGTGCTTTCAACGTAAACAACATGGAACAGATCCAGTCGATCATGGAGGCCGCGCGTGAAACAAAGTCGCCGGCCATCATTCAGGCTTCGCGTGGAGCACGTGCTTACTCGCAGGACCTTTTCCTCTATTACCTGATGCGGGCGGCCAACGAACTCTATCCTGAGATTCCGCTAGTCATGCATCTCGACCACGGCAACAGCTTCGAAACTTGCAAATCCGCCATCGAACTCGGCTTCACTTCGGTCATGATGGATGGATCTCTTCTGCCCGATGGCAAGACTCCTTCCACCTTTGAGCAGAACGTGGACGTTACCCGACGTGTAGTCGAAATTGCGCACGAAAAGGGTGTGACTGTCGAAGGCGAGATCGGCGTTCTCGGTGGCATCGAAGACGGACACGGAGCCGGCGGCACGGGGCTTGAGCACGTCACCGATCCTGATCAGGCTGTGGAGTTTGTTGAGAAGACCGGTGTTGACGCCTTGGCGATTGCTATTGGCACAAGCCATGGCGCTTACAAATTCACCAGCAAGCCCGATGGCTCCGTGCTGAAGATGGACATCTTGATTGCCATTCACAAGCGGTTGCCGAACGTGCACCTAGTCATGCACGGCTCTTCCAGCGTGCCCAAGGATCTTCAGGACATCATCAACCAGTACGGCGGAAAGCTGAAGCCAACATGGGGTGTGCCTGTCGAAGAGATTCAGCTTGGCATCCGTAACGGCGTGCGCAAGATCAACGTCGATACCGACAGCAGGCTTGCCATCACAGGTGCGATCCGCAAGGTCTTTGCCGAGACGCCGGAGAAGTTCGATCCGCGCGACTACCTGAAGCCCGCACGCGAAGCTATGAAGAAGGTTGTTGCTCTGCGTATGACTCAGTTCGGTCAGGCTGGTCACGCTGGCGACTATGCGCCTATTTCCATCGAAGAGATGAAGAAGCGCTACGCCGCGGAAACTCTAGCTGCAAAGTAGTTTCAATGGTATCGGCGGAGGTAAGGTTCCTCCGCCGATAGTTGAATTGTTGCGAGTGCGCCTAACCTCTTGGGGAACACCAGCTAAAGGGTGATGCCTGCGGCGGAGAGTACTTCGCGTTGCCGGGCTACAAGCTCGGCTATTCCTTTGCGTGCCAATCTAGTCATCTGTGCGAGCTGGTCATCGCTGAAAGGCTCATGTTCAGCGGTCGCCTGTATCTCTATGAATTTGTCGGCTCCAGTGAGGACGTAATTCATGTCCACCTCGGCGCGTGAGTCTTCTTCGTAGGCTAGGTCGAGCATCGGCTCTCCATCGACAATGCCAACGCTGATGGCAGCGACTGTGTCTTTCAGCGGAAGTTGTTTTAGAGTGCCGGAAGCAACTAGCTTCTGCATGGCTAGAGCCATCGCTATAAAGCCTCCGGTGATGGATGCGGTGCGCGTTCCGCCGTCTGCTTGGATCACATCGCAGTCGATCCAAAGTGTTCGTTCACCGAGTTTCTTCATGTCAACGATGGCTCGCATGGAGCGGCCAATCAAGCGCTGAATCTCGTGAGTGCGTCCGCCTTGTTTGCCCTTCGCGGCCTCGCGCGCGGTGCGCGTGAGGGTGGCGCGAGGAAGCATTCCGTATTCGCTGGTGACCCAGCCTTTGCCTTGATTACGCATCCAACCGGGGACGCTTTCTTCGATCGTGGCTGTGCAGATGACCCGCGTATTTCCTATCTCAATCAGGCATGAGCCTTCGGCGGTGCGAATGAATTCAGGGGTTAACTTCAGTTCGCGCATCTGGTCGAGTGCGCGATTATCGGAGCGAAAAATCATTTCTCTTTTCCTTACTTCCCGCAGGTGGTTTTTACGTCGGTGACCACCCACATTTCCATCTTGTAAATTCCGGCGTAGGGCAACAGCCACTCCGGCTTCTTCAACGTCAATTCTATTTGTCGGCCATTAGTGGCCGAGTACTGAAAAATCTGTATGCGGTCGTCGCCCTTCAGGAAACGCACGGGTGCTTTTTCCTGTGCACCTTTGTAATTTGTATCGAGCGAAGCTGCTTCGCGAGCGGCTACCTGTGGGGCTTCCATGCGCCATGGCTCTTTGCCAGAGTTCACACGCGCGACTTGAATCTTCTGCTGTGCGGCCTGGTCGAGTTTGCGGCGGTCAGTGCCGGGCTTGCAAACACAATGCAGCGGTAAGGTTATTCCAAAGATAATCGTTGAGCAAACTGCCAAGCGAGTGATCATCTGTGCACCTGTTTCTTCTTGAGGATTAACTCACCTGATAATCGTTTGCCGAATCTGGCTTACGGCATCAAGATCTGCACGCTCGACGTCGTTCACTTCGAAGCCGAGGAAGACCGGAGCCTGCTTGTGAAACTTTTCAACCGAGTCAGTAACAAAGAATTTGTAGCTTGGTTCACCCGCCGTGAGATCGTGTCCATCCAGAAAGCTCAAGAGAGCGGTAGCGGTGGCTTCGGCGGAATCGACGATTTCGATGCGTTGGGGAACCACGCGACGGAGTAGCGGACGCAGCAGAGGGTAGTGCGTACATCCCAAAACCAATACATCGGTTTTCATCGATGCAGTGCGAAGCGCCTCAATGGTGTATATGCGGGCCACCTGCTCGGTGATGGGACTATCGATCCATCCTTCTTCGACGAGCGGGACCAGCAGCGGGCAAGCTTTCTCATGGGTAGCAAAGCCGCGACGAGCAAGGGCGCGCTGGTAGGCGTGGCTGGCGCAGGTCGCTTCGGTGGCGAAGACCAAGGCTTCGCGGCTAGTGGAGATTGCGGCGGCAGCATCGGCTCCCGGTTCGATGACTCCTATGACGGGGATTGAGACGGCGGACTTCACGTCATAGAGCGCGAGTGCAGAAGCAGTGTTGCAGCCGATGACCAAGAGGTCGATGCCGCGTTCGGCCAGAAAGCGGGCAGCAGCGGAGGTGTAGCGTGCGACGAACTCCTGAGACTTGGTTCCGTAGGGGAGCCGGGCTGTGTCGCCGAAGAAAAGATAGTTGGCGTTGGGCACCAGCCGGGCGATGGCCCGGAGCACGGTAAGACCCCCGACGCCGGAGTCAAAGACTCCGATGGTAGGACGATGTATGTTGGCAGTCACCTGAATCAATGTAGCGCAAAAGAGGGAAGAGCGGGAGAGCGGGTGCATTTAGGGTTTGCATCTAGGTAGATCCAGAGCGAAAAAAACGTGCTCTCTCAGCGATTCTATTTATGTTGCAGCTTTGCTCAACCGATAAAGGGAACAGCACACGCACCCCCATTCACCGCGGAAATGGGCGCGTGTGCTGCCAATCAGGAGTCGGCAAACGATGCGCACTAAGAGGATGCGATGATGTTGAGGCTCTCGTTCAGGCACTATATTGCTGTTTCGATATTATTGGCCGTCGCAGCCTCTGCGCAGGCACAACGGAACGGTACGCCAGCCGAAGCAAAGCAGATGGTTCAGGAAGCCCTTGTACATATCAAAGAAGTGGGATTAGCTGCGGCCGTTGTAGACTTTAATGAGCCAGTCGGAAGATGGCACCGAAAAGAGATCTACATCTTCTGCTACAAGATGGACGGAACTTGTATGTGCATGGGCGCTAATAAGAGTCTGGTAGGCGAGAACTTAAAGGACTTCAAAAACCAGGATGGCCGACGGCCCGTCGGATTGATGTTGGATATGGTGAATTCCAAGGGCGAGGGATGGGTCGATTATCAGTGGCTTCATCCGCAGACAAAGCGACCTCAGGAAAAGCATGCGTATGTCATCAAAATTCCTGGTTATGACGGGTTGATCGGCGCAGGGGTATACAGGTAATTGCTTCGAGTTGAATCCAATCTCACTCAGTGACATCTCCTCCCCGGAGACCGTTTCCTAGCTGATATAGCGTTTTTTGCAGATGGCGTATCAGAACTAAAAACAACAACTCTGCTGGTCCTGCAACGAACGCTCACCTGAGATGCTAACAAGGTTCCGCGGGAATCTCATTGTGAAAAGTTGGTTAGACGCGTCGTCTTGAAGCAGCGGGTGTCGCGAGGGATGCATCAACACGGCAGGTCATTAGCTCCGGTGAGAGAAAGTGAACCCTAGCTTCTGTTAGGGAGCTTCGGCACACAGTCTTCGCGTTGCACGATGATGCGATGAGGTCTCTGGCTGGGGCCTGCGGCCTGGAGAGCGTCAATGAAATATTTAATTGCCTCAATCGCCCTTGCGATTGCGCTGGCTGGCAGCCTGGTCGCGCAGATTCCCGTCTCAAAGCATGTCTACATTCTCGCGGAAGAGAACCGCAGCTACGAGCATATAGTTGGCAGTTCGTATATGCCCTATTTGAACAGCTTGATCGCTCGAGGTACGCTGTTTACGCAGTACTATGCGAACCAGCATAACTCAATCACGGACTACTTCTGGGTCACATCCGGGCAGGTTCCAACAAGCAATAATGAGACCACGGCAACTTACAATGTGGACAACATTGTGCGTCACGCGATGCAGCTTGGGTTGAGCTTTAAGGATTATGCGCAGTCGATTCCATACGTCGGCTACGCAGGTGTAGCCTCGGGTGAATATGTGAAGCGGCACACCGCGCTGCCGTATTACTCCGACATGGGCAACAGCGCGACCGAGATGAGGAAACTTGTTCCTGCGACCCAACTACTTACGGATATTAGGAACGGAACACTGCCAGACTTTGCTTTTATCGCTCCGGATCTAGTCCACGATATCCACACCTGCCCGACTACGCTCGGTGCTTGCGAACAAGAGGCAGACCTATTCCTGAAAACCTACATCAAGCCGCTGCTTGCGACTCCGGAGTTTCAGCCGGGTGGAGATGGCCTGCTGTTTATCTGGACAGATGAAGCAGACCTTAGTACCGACAATCGCTGCAGCGCAACGGTGTCCACGGGATGCGGTGGACATATTGCGGTGGTAGCGATTGGTCCGCGAGTAAAGGCTGGCTATAAGAGTCCGCTTACGTACCACCATCAAAACCTGTTGCGTACGATGCTGACGGCGATGGGGGACAAGAAGAGCTATCCTGGGGCGGCTGAGACGGCAGTTGCGATGAACGACATTTTTGTCGGGAATCCGAATGGCGGGTCCTCGTCTCCGACTCTTTCGGTGACAGTGCAATCTCCGACGGCTGGCGAAACCGTGGGAACGGCTATGCATGTTGCAGCTACGAGCGTTCCTGCGGTGACGGCGATGCAGGTTTATGTGGACGGAACCCTTGTCTACAAGGTTGCAGCGGATGTGATCTCAACAAATTTGACGGTTGCACCGGGGGCTCACGCGATTGCGGTGAAGGCGTGGGAGAACTCCGGCGCGAACGCAATCAAAATAGTGAATGTGACGGCGACTACTTCGAGCGCTGGTGTAACGATCCAATCTCCCGCACCCTAATAAATAGAGCAGGGCAAAGGCTTCCGAGGCATAGGGCGTCGTTTCCCACATTCGCCAAAGGATGGCGAATGTGGGCCACCTGGGATTTTCGGCGGAATCCGACCAAATAAATCGCCATTCACTAACTCCTTATGTCCTAACAACCTATCCTAGATACCATTAAATGATAGGGGTTGCATTTTCTGAATTTCTGCATCTATACTTACATTGGCGACTGAATAGGTCGTAGATCTGTTGCAGCTTAATGGAAGAGATTGTCCGCCCTATGTTGAAGCTGACCAAAAAAGCCGATTACGGATTGATCGCAATGCGGCATTTGGCCGAGCACGCTGATCTGGGAGCTTGCAGCGCCAAAGACCTGGCGGAGATGTATGAGATTCCGCAGGAGGCCCTGGCGAAGATTCTGCAGCGGTTGGCGCGGTACAAGCTGCTGATTTCGCAGCAGGGAACGAACGGCGGATACGTGCTGGCGCGCGATCCTCGCGAGATTTCCGCGCTGGAAGTGATTCGGGCGATTGAGGGACCGCTGTTTATTACGTCCTGCTACGCGGCACACAAGGCTTGCAGCCAAAGTTCAAAGTGCACGGTGAAAGAGCCGCTGCAAAAGGTGAGCCGCTCGATTGAAGAGGTTCTCGGCAAGCTGACGATATGGGAGCTGCGGGAGAGCCCGGAGGATTCCGTCTCTGGGCAGGGCGAGGGTGAGCTGGTCAGGATCGAAGTTTCTGGAGGCAATTATGGCAAGTGATGCAGCAGTGAAACTACCGATTTATATGGATAACCATGCCACTACGCGAACTGATCCGCGAGTGCTTGAGGCAATGCTGCCTTACTTCGGTGAGATTTATGGCAATGCAGCAAGCCGTAACCACGAGTTTGGATGGGTGGCTGAGCAGGCCGTAGATAAAGGCCGGGAACAGATCGCCAAACTGATCGGCGCGACGGCAAAAGAGATCGTGCTTACCTCCGGTGCGACTGAGAGTAACAACCTCGCGATTAAAGGCGTGGCGGAGATGTATCGCGAGAAGGGAAACCACATCATCACCGAGGTGACGGAGCACAAGTGTGTGCTGGATACCTGTAAGCGTTTGGAGAAGCATGGGTATCGCGTGACCTATCTTCCGGTGAAGACGGACGGGTTGATTGATCTGGATCAGCTGAAAGACGCGATGACGGACGACACGATTCTGGTTTCGATTATGGCGGCGAATAACGAGATTGGAATTCTGCAGCCGATTGGCGAAATCGGAAAGCTTTGTCATGAGAAGGGTGTGCTGTTCCACTCGGATGCGGTGCAGGCGGTGGGTAAGGTTCCGTTTAATGTGATTGAGAATAACGTCGATCTGGTGTCTCTCTCAGGACACAAGATTTATGGGCCGAAGGGCGTGGGCGCGCTTTATGTTCGCCGCCGCAATCCTCGCGTGCAACTGGTAGCACAGATGGACGGAGGGGGGCATGAGCGCGGGATGCGCAGTGGCACGCTAAATGTTCCGGGCATTGTGGGACTGGGCAAGGCTTGCGAGATTGCGCAGGAAGAGATGGGCGAGGAATCAAAGCGGTTGTTTGCGTTGCGCGAAAGTTTGCGCGAGCAGATCACGTCTCAACTCGATGAAGTTTATATCAATGGCAGCATGGAGCATCGGTTGCCAGGCAGCGTGAATATCAGCTTTGCCTACGTTGAAGGCGAGTCGCTGCTGATGGGGATCAACGATATCGCGGTATCGAGCGGTTCGGCTTGCACTTCGGCAACGCTTGAGCCTAGCTATGTGCTGAAGGCTTTGGGCGCGGGCGATGACTTGGCGCATAGTTCGATAAGGTTTGGACTGGGGAGATTCAACACTCAGGCCGAAGTAGATTATGTGGCGACGAAGATTGTGGACGTGGTGAGACGTCTGCGCGAGTTGTCTCCGCTGTATGAGATGCACAAGGATGGCGTGGATCTTTCCAAGGTGAAGTGGGCTGCTGATCCTGTTCACTAGAATGCGGGTGGTTCGGCGCTGAGTTTGCGTGGGTTCCACATCTGCTGAAGACGGCAGATGTGGGGCACCGGTTTCGGTAGGAAGTCAGATTCGCATAACAGATTTCGTGGTTCCGTGGGGGAATTGCGAAGGTACGAAGGAGAAAAAGGGATGGCTTATAGCGATAAGGTACTGGATCACTACACCAATCCGCGCAACGTTGGAACCATGGACAAGAACGCCGATGAAGTAGGAACTGGACTGGTTGGCGCTCCGGAGTGCGGCGATGTTATGAAGCTGCAGATCCGGGTTAATCCAGAGACAAAGATCATCGAAGATGCGAAGTTCAAGACGTTTGGCTGCGGTTCGGCTATCGCCTCTTCGTCGCTCGCTACGGAGTGGGTCAAGGGCAAGACGGTGGACGAAGCTTTGCAGATCAAGAACACCGATATTGTGAAAGAGCTTTCGCTGCCTCCGGTGAAGATTCACTGTTCGGTGCTCGCGGAAGATGCGATTCGCGCGGCTATTTCGGATTGGAAGAAGAAGCAAAACTAACACAAAGTAACTGGGCAGAGGCCCGCATAACCATGACGACAGGACAGACGACAGAACAGACGGCAGCAGTGCCGGGAATAAATGTAACAGAGAAAGCGGTAGAGCACATTCGGTTGGCAATGCAGAAGGAAGGCGTTTCTCCGGAAACCGGCGGATTCCGTCTGGGCGTGCAGGGCGGCGGGTGTTCGGGGCTGTCTTACACGATTCGTTTTGATACACAGCCACGGGAGCGTGATCGCATTTTTACGTTTGATGACGTTCGCGTTTTCGTGGATCCGAAGTCGTTCATTTACCTGAGCGGCATGACGGTGGCTTGGGAAGAGACGCTGATGCATCAAGGGTTCGTCTTCCAAAACCCGAACGCGAAGAAGAGCTGCGGCTGCGGCACTAGCTTCTCCTAGGCTGGAAGGAACGAAGAGTGAGCGAGAAACTAACACCGGCACTACAAGTGTTGCAAGACGAACACCATCATCACAGGTGCTGGTCGTGCGGTGATATGAGAGCAGAACATTTCTGCGCGGAATGTGGGCATGTACAGCCCGCAGAACCGACGGATTTCTTCTCCTTCTTCGGACTGCCTCGCAGGTTGGAGATCGAAGAAGCGGCGCTGGAACGCGAGTTTTATGCGCTGAGCAGGAAGCTGCATCCGGACGTTTACTCCCGCGCAAGTGAGCGGGAGCAAGCGTGGAGTTTGGAGAAGACTTCGCAGTTGAACGACGCGTACCGGACGCTGAAGGATCCGATCTCAAGAACCGAATACCTACTGCAGCTTGAAGGTATTGAGCTGGAAGAGCAGAGCAAGAAGGCGACCGAGTTGGCGCGCACGTCGGGAGCAGATAAGAAGCAGACGGTTCCTTCTGAGTTATTGGAGGAAACGTTTGAGCTGAACATGCTACTGGAAGAAGCGAAGATGGGCGGTGTTGATGAGGATCTGCGCGGGCAGTTGATTGCCACTCGCGATGGTCTGACGACGCGGCTGAACACGATGCAGGATGAGTTGCGCGCTGCCTGGAAACAGTGGGACAGCGGAGACTCTGAAGCTACGGCGCAGATGGTGGATGTGTTGAATCGCCGTGGTTATCTGCGCAACCTTGTACGCGATATCAATGAAGTACTGAAATAATTCGACCTATAAAAATGGCAGAAGACAGAGTTGTAGGTATTGATCTCGGGACTACTAATTCGCTGGTGGCCTACATGGGCACTGGACCGTCGCTCGCGCATCCGGATGCACCGGGGAAGAGCGTATTTATTCTGCCGGGCGAAGATGGTTCGAACTTGGTTCCATCCGTAGTCGCGCTGGATCTGAATAACCAGATGCTGGTGGGCAACGCTGCACGCGAGGTGTTACTGACTTCTCCGGAGCGAGCTGTTTACAGCGTGAAACGGTTGATGGGGCGCGGCGTAGAGGATGTGCAGGAAGAGCTGAAGCTGTTTCCATTTCATCTGGCAGAGGATTTGGCTGCGGGTGAAGTGATGCGCATTCATCTTGGCGACAGGACTTATACACCTCCGGAAATTTCGGCTCAGATTTTGCGACAGCTTAAACGCAACGCAGAGCGATTCTTTGGCGCTCCGGTGAAACATGCGGTGATTACCGTGCCTGCGTATTTCAACGATGCGCAACGGCAGGCGACGAAAGACGCGGGACGGATTGCCGGGCTGGAAGTGTTGCGGTTGGTGAACGAGCCCACGGCTGCTTCTCTTGCGTATGGATTGGATCGGAAGCGGAACGGCACGATTGCCGTGTATGACTTCGGCGGCGGGACATTCGATGTTTCAATCCTCAAGTTGCAGGATGGGATATTCGAAGTGGTGGCCACGAATGGGGACACGCATCTTGGCGGCGACGACATCGATAATTTGATGATTGCGGTTGCTGTGCAGGATGTTGCCGGAGACTTAGGTGTGGATTTGCGTAAGCATCCGGACGCAATTCAACGGCTGAGGCGTGCGGTGATTGACGCGAAGATTGCGTTGTCTTCGCAGGATGCCGTCGATCTGGAAGTGGAATTGCCGGAAGGGAAACTGTATCAGCGCAGGATTACGCGCGAGATGTTTGAAGAGATGATACGGCCGATTGTGGAGCGCACGCTTGGTCCCTGTCGACAGGCATTGAAGGACGCAGGGCTGACACCGGAGCAAGTGGATGAAGTTGTGCTGGTGGGCGGATCGACGCGGATTCCGCTGGTGCAGCGGCAGGTGGAAGCACTGTTTGGGCGCAAGCCTCACACGGAATTGAATCCAGACGAAGTGGTTGCGCTGGGCGCAGCGGTGCAGGCGAATATTCTGGCAGGCGGCTCTGAAGAAACTAAGGACATGCTGCTGCTTGATGTGACTCCTCTATCGCTTGGGATTGAAGCACTGGGCGGAGTCACGGCGAAGATCATTCATCGGAACTCGACGATTCCGGCGAGTGCGACAGAGCACTTTACGACTGGAGTTGAGGGTCAGGTATCGGTTGCGATCCATGTGTTACAAGGCGAGCGCGAGTTGGCGAAGGACTGCCGGTCGCTGGCACGATTTGATCTGAAGGGGATACCTCCGATGCCAGCGGGATTGCCGCGCATTGAGGTTCGCTTCCTGATAGACGCCAACGGGATTATGCATGTTTCCGCAAGGGAACAGCGCAGCGGGAAGCAGGCAGAGATACAGGTTCAGCCCAGCTATGGCCTAACAGACGAACAGGTGGAGAACATGATCCTGGAATCGTTTGACAATGCCGAGGCGGATTTGGCGGAGCGGCAACTGATTGAGGCTCGCAATGAAGCTGAGACGATTCTGACCGCGCTGCAAAAGGGCCGCCAGAATGAAGCTTGGTCGATGCTGAGTATCACCGAGCAACTGAAGGTGAATGAGTTGGAGCAAAGTTTGCGGACGGCGATGGGCGGAGAAGATTACCATCACATCCGACGCTCGATTGACGAGTTGAACCAGGCGACAATGCGACTTGCAGAACTGATGATGGACGCTGCTGTGGGTAGTGCGTTGCGCGGCAAGAATATGGACACGACGGACGTGGGCGAAGGACCAGTGGCCCCGCATCCGATTGGTAAGGCCGAGTTCAGCTAAGATAAAGATTGATATACATCGATATAAAGAATAGGAAGCCAAAATGTCACAGGTGAAGATCGATCCCGCCGAGACTAAGACTGCTGAACTGGGCCCGAATACGGTTCGACTTACTTTTCTGCCGAGCGGGCAAAGCGTGGAGTTTGAGGCGGGCAAGCTGCCTTATCAGGACCATGGGAAACCGCAATCCATTCTGGATGTGGCGATTAATTTCGGTATTCATCTGGAGCACGCGTGCGGCGGAAATTGCGCATGCACGACCTGCCACGTGTTCGTAAAAAAAGGCAAGGAACTGCTGAGCGAATGCAGCGAAGAAGAAGCTGATCGTCTGGATACGGCTGCGGGGCTGGAGCTGAACTCGCGGCTGGGCTGCCAGGCGATTATCGAAAAGCCGGGCGAAGTGGTGGTCGAGATTCCTTCGTGGAATCGAAACTATATTTGCGAGGGCGGAGCGAGCACGCTCTAAAAGGGAAGAGAATGAAGGTGTTCGTTTACGTACTGCTGGCGGTCGAAGCGGTGCTGGTGGTTTGTACACTGACCCGAGTGGTGGAAAGCAACCTAGCGGTATTGCTGCTGGCGGGGAATTCCGTGATACTGATCTGGGCGGCTACACGCTTGCGCCGCAAGCCATCCTGCTGCCGCTGATTGCGGAGGAGCCATGACCGAACTGCACTGGAATGACGCCGATGATATCGGCATCGAACTCTACGAGAAGTTCCCGAAAATAGATCCGCTTACAGTCCGTTTCACTCAGTTACGAAAGCTCGTCGTGGAGTTGAAGAACTTCGACGACGACGCGCAAGATTCCAATGAAGCCAAGCTGGAGGCTATTCAGATGGCTTGGTATGACGAATGGAAAGATAACCAAGAGTAAATTATTATTAATAGAGTACTTATTAGCAGCCATGGCCCAAGTGTTCCGTAACGAGATCGGACAGTACATGCCATGCCCGCGCCTCTTGTGATCTATTCTTTCGCAACCACGTTCGCTCCGCGCGTGTCATATTCTCCCAACCGAAGGTACCTTTTGTTGCGAGCAGCGACCCACGTAAGGCTTTTTCCTGCCTTGGCAGTGACGCAACTTCGATTTGCTGTCCTTCTTCGGCAACCTTTCTCGCTAGGGCTATGGTGAATCCAAGCCGGTTCTGCAAATCGCGGACCCTTGCTTCCCGACGCACCCATTCCCAATCTATTCCGACAAAATGCCTGACGAACCAAGGCAAGCCCTCAGCGGCACACCGATCCAGGTTGGACTGCGCCAAGGCGATAACCTGAAATTGCGCGGGATTCCAATGGGTAAGATCGGTGTTTGTGCAAAGTCGCTCGCGCGGTGGGCGCTAGCGCGTGGTGGCCCCGACACTTTCTCCGGTGTAACGTGTGGGTCGCAAGGAGGTTACTGTGACCCAACTATTAAGAACAATGTCATGACGCCATAACTACTTTTCATTCGTGGTAAGCCGCGCCGCACCAACTTCGTTGCGATCTCGACCAGAGGTGCCCCAGTAGGACCGACCGCCTTCAGAGTTGGCCAGCAACTGAGTTACGACTTCCGTGTACTAACAGAAAATGTTAAGTAAGACCAACATTCGATACAGCGAGTTCATGGCCGACAGCATCCACTCGATAGTTATTCTGGTCATTTCATTAGCACTGGATCATTGAACAACGGAGCTAAATCTTCTTGTCCCGATGGTTAATGGATAAGAGGTGTGGAAGCATCGTCCTGTGTATCAGGATATCCCAAAATAAGGAAGTTGATGGCTTTGATACTTGAAGTCGCGGCAGGTACGGACGTTGGTTGTGTCCGAAGTAACAACGAGGATAGCTACGCCTACGATTTGTCAGCAGGCGTGTTTGTCGTGTGTGATGGCATGGGAGGTCGGGCGGCTGGAGAGGTGGCCAGCAGGATGGCCGCAGACATTGTGGTGGAACATTGTCGCGCATCTCCGGCGAACGTTGATGGTACGAAAAGTGGTACAGGCAACGGAATCCCAGAGCCCTCGGCAGCTCTCGCCTCGGCAATAGCGTTGGCCAACACGAAGATTCGCGAAAGCGCCGGGAGTAATCCGGCGCAAGCAGGAATGGGCACGACCATCGTGGCCGCTCTGAGGATCGGCAATATTGTGAGCATTGCTCATGTCGGAGACAGCCGAATATACCTAATTCGCAATGATGAAATTCGACAACTTACAATCGATCATTCACTCGTAATGGAGGAAGTAAGAGTAGGCTTAATGAGCTTGGAAGAGGCCCAGCGTTCAGAGATGCAGAACATTATCCTTCGGGCTTTGGGCGCGGATGACAAGGTTCAATCTGACGTTGCCGAAATTGAGATATTCCCCAAAGACATCCTGCTGCTTACCACGGATGGATTGGTGCGGCTTGTTGTTGACGGACGAATTCTCGAGGTAATCCTGACAGCACCTACGCTGGAGACAGCTTGCAACACGCTTATTCAGTGCGCAAAGGACGCGGGAGGGAATGACAACATAACTTGCTTGCTCGTGAAAGTTGGAGGGGAAGTTAGTTAGTAAAGAATTAAGAAATGCTGCCCCGAATGCTCGCTCTGCTATTCCTGACCGATGTGCTACGTTCGAACATTAAGAGTATCGGCCTCGGCGCGAGCCCGCTGCAAGTCGCTAATGTCACCCATAACGATCAGGATCGATCCGGGAGCAACTTTTGCATCTTCCTGGGGGTTGATCTGAAGCAGTTGGGCTGGGTCGTTGAGATCTTTCATGGCGAGTAACAAGAGTTTATGTTTGGTGTTCAGTTGTAGTTCTTTAAGCGTAAGTCCAATCCATTGCGAATGAATTGGAGGCTCGACCTCCTCGATACGGAGAGTGCGAGATTTCTCTTGCAACATCAGATCAAGAAAGCTTACGACATGCGGACGAAGAACCTCGCTGGCCATTCGCATTCCGCCAATCTGGTTGGGCGAGACAGTTGAATTGGCCCCGGCTTTGAGGATGCGTTCTGAAAATCCCATTTCTTTGTGGCGAGCGACGATGCGGATGTTGGGGTTCTGCTGGCGCACAAGCACGGTGATAACGAGGTTATCTTTGTCGGCAGCAAGGCAGGCGATGATGCCGCGCGCCCGGTCTAGCCCTGCCTGTTGAAGCACGTCTTCATCGGTGGCATCGCCAATTACGTAGAGCATATCGACATAGGCACCTGTCGAATGACTGCGCAAGCGATCCACAACTTCCTGCAGTATTTCGATCGCTACAAATGGCGTACCGGTTTTATGCAGTTCTTCAAGAACGTGCCGCCCTGTCTCACCAAGGCCGCAGATAATGAAATGACCGTTGAGCTGATTAATGCGCTTGTGCATACGTCCTCGCCGAAATAGGTGTCGCAGTTCACCTTCGACGATGAAAGCGGTCAGAACCGAAAAAACATAGACTGCAATCGCCACCCCAAACAGGACTACAAAAATGTTAAAGAGCCTGAGGACCGGATTATGACTTGTGTCCACAACCTCTGTGTAGCCCACTCCGGAAAGCGTGATTACCGCCATGTAAATGGCCTGCAGAAGAGTGACTGAGGGACCACCTATAAGACGATATCCAGCCACGGCTACCGTCGCCACCGCCAGCAGCAAGAACAGGGCGAAGGCGATACGGCGCCGGATTCCTTCGATCAGCACTGGTGGACCTCTGACAATGCTGTGCTAGAAGCTATACGAGAGGCTTCCAAGCGGCACAACGCGCGCTCGCAGTCCGCCATCGTTGACCTGGATCGTGATGTTTCCCGTTAACAGAAGGTTCCCCCAGAGGCTGTACTTCGCGCCCAAAGCGATGTCCTCCATGTTCACAGAACTCTTATACAAAGCGATCTGCGGAATGCTCGAATGCGTGGTCCCGGCTATGTCAACAAACGGAACACGGCGGATGCGTTGCGTGCCGGAAAGACGTGTACCCAATAAATCCGCAGCGAGAGTTAATCGCTTGCTGGCTCGCGCGTCGGCTCCGAAAGAATAGAAGAACTCATTGGGGAGCTTTCCGCTGGCTCCGGTACCGACATTACCAGCAAGGATGGAGCTGCCGTTATATTCGAAACCGAGATTGACGTGTGGGGAAATGCGCGCACGATAGGACGCCGCAAGGAACGGTTTAAAGCCGGGAGCTCCGGACCCTAGGAAATTGTTTGCATCTCCCGTTGGAGTGCGGAAATCCATGCCCAATGCAACCCTTGTGTGTTCCCCATTTAACACGGTGCCCTTTACCCGAAAGTCGACGTCGCCGATGCCGCTTGCAGTCTTGCTGTTGGAGAACACCTTGTCTACGCTTCCGGCTGGATCTGTGGCGTCAAAAAAGTGGAAATAGCCTGGGCCGCCAGGAGTAAGCGAAAAAGAAGAGGAGTAATACGGGTCACCGGGATAAACCGGCTGGGTTGCAATGCGCACGATGTGCGCATTGGAGGTTACGCCCTCACTTACACGTCGGATGGGTATAGAGACGGATACATCGATCCGGTTAGTCAGTCCAAAGCTGCCATACAGCGTAACTTGGTTGGCCTTAAGGTCGATTCGGTTTGTGGTGGTGGTGTAGTCTTGCTCATAAGGTGGATACACTCCTCCGATCGGGAACTGCACGTGAGTGATAACTACCGGCAAGTGATTTAAATCGATACCGTCAAGGGAGGTGAAGTGAAAGTACTGATAAGCACCGCCAAAGAGGAATCGATGCCGACCCGTAGTCTCGGCACGCTCCGCCAAGATAGGACCAAAACTCTCAGAAGATTGGGTTACAACTCCTAGAGATTTGTCGAAGCTGAGCAGCACGCCGGAAGCAGGAGAACCTATCGAAAGCAGTGAGAGTTCCGTTCCGACCGACACATTGAGCGGCTTGAAGAATGCGTCCGACTCACTTCCTTCGAAGTGGGCTGCATGGTTCGGGTTCGGAAGAATCAAACCATTCAAGCCGTAAGTCTGGGGGATGACGCATAGCATGCTTGATTGAAGGCTTGCCGTGCAAGGCGGTGGTGGCGTGTACTGCGCAAGCATCGCCAAAGACAGATTCAACATGACCAATACCGTGAGCAACAGTTTGCTTGGTGCCATTTGCAACTCCTTCCAGGGTGACATCCACTTACTAGTTCAAGGGAGGGGGTGACCTTGTGCGCCCACGCATTAAGAGCACGACTGTTAGTTCATGCCTTCAATAATCCAAGCGCCAGACTGCTTCCGAAGTCGGATGGTAATTTGGTCAAAGAAGGTTTTCTCTTTTCCGCCAAAGTTATAAAACAGTCTTTGATCGCATTTGACTGTCGCGGTGTCCGCCGATATGGATGGGTCTTCAACGGGCACCAAGTCCATTCTGATGGTGTCGGCAGACTTAAATGTCTCGGCAACCTTCTTGCGGTTTACGCTGGGCCAGACGGCTTGTAACTCGTCGACCTTCTTGTGTCGGTAAGCGTCGGAGTATCGCGACAGAATCAATAGAATGGTTTTACGTTCGGCGATGAGTTGCAGCTTTTGAAGGCGCTGGCGAGCTTGGTCGGCGAAGGGACTGCTCGGGTAGTGAGATAGAAATGCCACCATTGCAGCGGAATCATCCGTCTCGCGAACTCTCTGCCAATCTTGTTCATCGGGACTGGGTTGCACTGGGACGGGTTGCTTTGCTGGGGACTTGGCAGGCGGAGGAAGAACTGGGGTAGCACTGACCTGCTTTTGGACCGGTGCAGCAGAGGACGGTGGGGGATTCCGCGTCAGGGTAGCGTTCAGGCCTTCAGTCTTATCGGTCGAAAAGGACATCTTCAGCTTCTTAGACTCGTATCCTGACTTTTCAAATTCAACGACGTGATTGCCCAGACTAACTTCGGCAGAGAAGTGTCCATTTTCATCGGACTTACCAATGGCCTGACCGTCGAGTGTGATGGAGGTTTCTGGGAGGCTGGAGGCAACTAACAGCGTACCCTTATTGACCGTCCGTTTGAGTTCGAATGTTACTCCGGTTTCGGCATTCTTTTTTACGTCCGCGATTTGTTGGGGGGGAGTTAGATAACCCAACTTCGAAACGATAACCGAGACGTTCTGGACGGGAAGAGTACTTCGAAACGTTCCGTCACTCCCGGTTTGCCCTGCCTTGTGACCGTCGAGGTAAATAGCGGCATTCTCAACGCCGGTTTCAATGACAAGAACTCCAACATTGCGTTCTGCGTCAAGAAATACGTCTAGCGATGGTTCTGCGGAAATATTGACAATGTGCGAATGCGCGTTGTCGCCGTTGCCTACCCGGATAGTGTGGAATCCCTGAGTCACCGCGCCTAGGTCTCGGCGTCCGGATTGAGCCGGATTAAGTGCCTTTCCATCGATGGAAATCGGGGTCCCGTCGCCACAGTTGCAAAAGACGCGGGCGCTTCCGGCGAGGTTGGAAACGAGTAACGCCGAAACGTTTTCTGACGAGATGGGGCCATCTATCTCGGGAACCTGCGCGGGCGCAACATGGAAGTTTAACTCGGCGTTCTCCTTGGCGGCAGACACCTTGAGTTTATGGGCCCCCATCGTTATATCGGCAAGATCTAGTTGCCCCTTCTTAAGGGAACCTGCGTGCTTGCCGTCGAGGGCAACTTCTGCGCTGGAGAAATTTGTATTGATATGAACACGGCTCGGCAGAGGTTTTAGCTCAATATTCAAGGCTCCTGTGGCAGAGTCCACATGTATTATTCGTGAATCAGTGGCATAGCCAGGAAGCGAGGTCTTTACTTCGTAATCACCCGCAGTAAGTTGAAGATTGCACTCAGGTGTAATACAGCTGTGGTTCTGTACCTCGATTCGAGCTCCGGTCGGTTCTGAAGTAACAGCTAAGGCGCCCTTGGACGCGGTCCCAACGTTTGTAGGTGAAGGCGTCTTAGAAGGCCAAAACTTCCAAACGAGTATGGCAAGTAGTAGGACAGCAAAGACAACAGCTCCGATCAATCCGAAACGATTTGGCGGCGGCGGTGGTTCAGGTGAAATATGGATTGGCTCCGGCCACGCTCTTTCCCCCGCCGGTGCTAACGTGGGCCTGGAGGTGCCCTTGTCCAAAGGCGGCGCAGAGAATGACATGTTCTCGGCTCCTGCAGCCATCGGTAATTCGGCGCGCTGCTCCATCGGCACCTGAATCGGTGTAGCGGCTTCAGCACTTACTGACTCCGCTCGCGTGATTGAGGCCACAGGAGGCAGAATCTTTGTCGCCTGCTGAGGGCCCGGTAACTGGACATCGATGGGACCACGAGGCTGAGCAGATGGCTCCCAAGGAGGCGGTGGAGCGACGCTGGTGAGAGATTCAACCCGATTGGCAACAGCGGCCGTCACTTGCATTGCGCGGGTTTGAATCTCGTGGTCGCCGTCATGGCGCTGGGCTAGTACGCGTGCGCGCGCAACAATGGCGTGGAGTTCGTCGACGCGCATTGTGCTATCGAGTCCCTGCGTCAGATTTGCGATTTCCTCAAGATCGTTATCACGTAGAACAGCGGGCTGCGCGATTCGAGGAAAGGATCCGGGAACCGACCATGCGGCACGCTTTTCGGTATCTCTCGCATTCGGCTCTGCGACGTGCGATTGCTCCTGTGTCCGTTCGCTCTCCTGACGTCTGCGTTGAAGGCCGCGATCCGCCTCCTCACGCATAGCACTGTGTCGCACACGTACATCTTCGGGAACATGTTCCAATGCGGAAGCTACGCTGTCGAGCAACTCCAATGCAGATTCGTAGGAGCGCCCTAGAAGCAGGGTACGAGAATCATTGACCGCTTTGTTAACCGTCGCTGTCGCCGCATCGCGCAGTCCAGTTGCCACCTGGGTCGCAACGAGAGTGAGAGCCGGGTGATCACCATGGGCGAGGCGGCAGCGCTCTATGATCTCTTCACCGAGTTTCCAATTGCGCGCGCGAATCGCGGTTTGTGCCTGCTGCACGGCTGAGTTGATGTTTCGTAAACGTTCCTCGCAATCGCGGGCGCGCCCGACTATTTCCAGAAAGCGAGGTGATTTCGCAAAGGACTCCGGCTGAGAATCTAGAAAGCGAACCGCTTCTGCAGGCCGGTCAACCCGCAGAAGTCGCTCAGCGGTCTCAGTCGCTTCGAGGACTCGTCGATTGATATCCTCAACGTGGCCCTCGGCGTCGACCAGAATAATCTCAAGTTCCTCGTCGGCTACTTCATTAAGGACCCCGCGAAGAAAGCTGATGGCCTGCTCATATTCCTCAGCAGACATCAAATTATGTGCTTCCCGTGCTGCGGCTTCGACCCGTTCGCGATGAAGATGGGCGACCTTCTCGTCCTGCACGAATTGGAGAAGATCCTCCAGTTCGGGTGCCTGTAATTCGGCAAACCCGGCCTCCAATATCTGGATGGATTCGTCGAAGCGTTTGCCCCGCAAAGCTTCCTTGGCCCGCTGAATACAGTCGTTCTTTCGAGCTTCGGCCCGTGCTTGTTCCAGCGTTTGCCTTACGATGGTCAGGACCGATAGCAGTGCGGGTTCGTGAGGATAACGCTCACAGGCAGCTTCCAGATTGTGCAGCGCAGTTTCTGTTTGCTGACTCTCTAACAGTTTGCGCGCGCTGGAAATCTGCTCTTCAATGTACTGACGCTTCGTCCATGCCAGCCGCTGTCGCTCTGCCATGGCTTTCAGTTTGAGCAGTGCGCGTTCATCCGGGAACTGCTTCAGTGCTTCGGTGGCCCGCTCGCAGGCTTGAACGTAGTCGTCCCTGTTCAGCGATTCTTCTATTTCTGCAGCGAGTCGCTCCAGTTCCTTGCGTCGGCGTTCCTGTTCCTGGCCCGTAGCGGCTAGCGCCATCAATTCGCGAATTGCCGGGGAGGTGGGGTCGAGAGTCCGAGCTCTCTGCAAAGCTTCTAAGGCGTTTGTAAAGCGGCGCGATGAAATTTGTCTTTGGGCTTCCTCCACTAACCCTTGAACTTCTACCTGACGTTTGCGCTGTTCTAGTTCGCGCACGATTTCGGTGCGCAATACACGAGCTTCGCTATCAGTGGCATCGAGCGCGAGGACCTGCTCAATAGCATTGAGCGCTTCTGTGAGGTCCCCTGCGTACTGCGCGGACTGTGCCCGCTTGAGTCCTTCACTGCGACTCTCGGCGCGGTCCCTTGCTTGCTCTACCGAATCGCGAAAAGACCGCAACTCAACATTCTGCGAATCCAATTCGACTGCCTGATCGAGGTACGCCAATGCTCTGTCAAACTCATGGAGAGCGTAAACCTCTTCGGCTTGGACGCGAAGTTGCCTTGCCTGCTCATCACGCTGCTGTTTCTGTAAGCTCCGTTGTATTTCCTTTAACAGCTCTTTCGCGCGTCCACTCTGAGGATCAGCCCGAAGAATTTGCAGGCACTGCTCCTTAGCCTTGCCCAATTCACCGCGAGCGAGTAGAGCCTCCGCGACGGGTAGGTAATCACTGGTGGCAGCTTTTCGCAATTGTTCCTGAACTTGCATCAGGTCAAAAGCGAACTCCTCAGCCGTTTGATAGCGATCCTCACGCGATTTGGCGAGCCCACGCTTCATGATTTCATCGAGCTCTGACGGATAGGTTTGAAGGTAAGTGGAAAGCAGAGGCGGAGGTTCGTTGATGATTTTGAGTAGCGTAGACCCGGTATCTTTGCCACAGAAGGGAAGATTGTATGTCAGCAATTCGTAGAGCATTACAGCCGTGGAGAACACATCACTCCGCCGGTCTACATTCTTGCAATTAATCTGTTCCGGCGACATGTATTGCAGAGTACCGATGACTTGGCTAGCCATGGTGCCATTCGCATCGTCTTCAATGCGAGCGATGCCAAAGTCCACGATCTTTACCGAGTTACTGCCCTTGAGAACCATTAGATTGCCGGGCTTTATGTCTCGGTGGATTACGTTGCGCTCATGAGCGTATTGCAGACCGTTACAAGCCTGAATAATCAGGTTTAGCTTTTCGATGATGGCAATCGGGCTCTTTTGTTTAACGATGACCTGAAGGCTTTCACCTTCTAGAAACTCCATTACGAGGAATGGATTTCCATCGAACTCACCGAGGTCGTAGACGATCACGATATTCTGATGCTGTAAGTTGCCGGTGGATTGCGCCTCTCGATAGAAGCGCTTCAGGTAACCGGGATCGTCAGCGTAATTGCTGGTGATCATCTTTATTGCGACCAAGCGACCGATAGCAGGGTCTATGGCCTTATAGACCACGCCCATGCCGCCCTTGCCGAGGACGTCCAGAATCTCGTATTTTCCGATTCTCTTATTTGTCTTGGTCGTCGCCATGTCATAAGTGGGCACTAACATCTACCCATTAGCAGCACACAGTGGGTACACGACTGCCCGTCATCTAGATAAAAAAGGAAGTAATCAAAGTTGGGGGGCCACCCGAATACTGCCCGTGTGAAAGATAAGCTACCACACTCTTCCAAAGAAAGATTGCTGTTGGAGCGAGATTTTGAGCTCTCATATCTAGTAGGTCCGGTCACGCAGAACATTCGGTCAGGATTGGATGCGGAAAAGTTGACTGCCGACGAGCACTGTTGAACCATCTACAAGCGCAGTCTTTGTACGAACGCTCACCAGAGTTCCATTTCGGCTGCCCGCATCCTCCAACAAGAAGTCTTCGCCTCGCTGCAGAATGCGCGCGTGATTTCCGCTCATCATTCTGTCGTTGGGGAAAGTGTAGCGTCCATGAGTGCGTCCAAATTGTGTCTCAACCCAGCTAATTGGGAATTGGCCGGACGAACGACCTTGCGGGTCAATGCATACGAGTTCGGCGACGGAATCGTCGAGGGCGTTACGTATGTCATTCAATGTCGCCCCCAGCATTGTCACTGCCGACATCGCTCCAACCTTTTCTCGAAAGCAGAATACCTGCTGGCCCATAATGACGATGTCACCCATTTGGAGAGTGTGTCCGCCAGTGAGACGTACAAAGACTTTTTCACGGCCCTCGCTTAGATCCTCAATAAACAGTTGTCCCTCCTGCACAAAGACACGAGCGTTCAGAGGTGCCATGTTGGCGTCCGTGGAGAAACGCAGATCCCCTTGGGTTCGTCCGATTGTGAGCTGCGGCATGATAGGGTTTTGCGGGCCCAAGCTGCCGTCCTGTTTCATTAACTGAATCCGAAATCGAGAATGAGATTTGCTGAATTCCTCCATCGCTTCGGCGGAGGATGGCTGTGTCTTCTCTGGTGTCCATAGGACCTGATAGAGGGTGTGCTCGTTGGTTTTTCCCTTCAGCTGAAATCGGCCCAACTCTCGAATGTCAAAGCGATCTTCTGGAAGATGCTTATGAAGCGCGTCAGAGATGACGATTTGTCCCGGGGCGGCTTCGCTCTCCACGCGTGATGCCATGTTCACCACGTCCCCAAAGACATCATTTGACTTAATGATTCCCGCGCCTTCATGGACACCCACCCTAACTCCGATACGTTCTGTCTCAGAGCGCAGCTCATTGATCTCGGCGAGAACCTTCTGAAATTCTATGGCTGCTTCCACCGCAGCCGCAGATTCAGTGAAGGTGATCATCATGCCATCGCCAATGTTCTTAATGACCCGTCCCTGATGCTTCTCCACGACTTGACGGATGGTGCGGTTGCAGTTGCGAACCATTAACAATCCGGCTGCGTCGCCGTGCTCCTCAAAGTAAGCGGTTGAGCCTTGGATGTCAGTGAACATCACAATCACCATCTGGCGCAGGCTTTCCAGTTGCTGGAGGTAGCGGGGATCGGCCTGAGCCAACTCCAGCAACTTTGTCACGATGGTCAGTTCAGGTTCCGTCATTGCCTTGCTCCCGTTTTGAGGTTGGATGCTGGGGAAATGAATTCAGACGGAACGAGGACAAAACCTTTGCCGAATCGGGTTGCATCCAAGTGGCGATCCGGCAGGTTCATGCGATGAAAGTTAAAGTGAGAGCAGTATTCGCGGCAGTTATACTTTATGCATCTTTGGCGGGTTGCGGTGGCGTGACGAGCAGCCACGCTCCTCAGTCGACAACGGATACAGGCGGTCTTACGTCGGCCATGGTGCAGAGCGTTGTACAGAGCGCGGCCAGTTCGGTGGCCGATCCGCTGGTGATCGCAGTGGTAGACCGTCCTGGTAATGTGCTCGCCGTGTACCGCCTGCCCGGCGCTCCAGTTAGTGCAACGGGTAACTTTAGCGCGACTGTTGGTGCGAATGACTTAGCCGTTGCGCTAGCGCGGACCGCTGCGTTTTTCAGCAACGATCAAGCCCCGCTGTCTTCTCGAACTGTTCGCTACATTAGCGGCATTCACTTTCCTCCAGGGATAGCAGGTACTTCAAATGCTGCCCTTTATGGCATTGAGAATACAAATCGTGGATGCCCACTGAATGCAACGTTCGTTTCTGGTCAAGCGGTTCCGCCTGCTCGATCACTGAGTGGGGGCACAGGGCTGGGTGTGGTTACGGGGAAGAGGGATGTGTTTGATAGCGACGCTACGGCGATCAATCCTGGAGGTGTCCCGCTGTTTTTGAATAACCAACTTGTTGGAGGAGTTGGAGTTGTTGCCTCTACTCCGGCGATTGCAGAGTTCGCTGCATTGTCAGGAGTTATTGGCGCAAACCTCTTAGTCAGCGTTCCGTCTCCGGGGGCTGTAGTGATCGACGGCATTGCTCTTCCGTTTGTTATTCAAACGACGCGCCCCGCTGGCGTAGGGGTAGGAACTGCGAACGGAACGTTTTTGGTGGGTCCACTTTCGAGTTCGGGCGCGGCTCCTAGCGGAGACCTTGTTGCACCCCAGGCTGGTGCCGTCGGCGGATTGACTGCTCAAGAGGTGGCTACCATCGTCAGCAATGCCGTCAGCACTGCAAATAACACGCGCGCCGTGATTCGATTGCCCCCGGGCCAGCGAGCAAGCATGGTGATTGCCGTTGCGGATCTTGACGGCACGCTTCTGGCACTGCATCGAATGCCCGATGCGACAATATTCAGCATCGACGTAGCGGTGGCGAAGGCGCGCAACATGACGTACTTCAACAGCGCCTTGTCGAACCCGCTTGACTTGCCGGGAGTGCCGAACGGTACGGCGGTTACCAATCGGACAATCAGCTTTGGCGCACAACCTTTCTATCCTCCAGGAATTGATGGTTCATCCGCTGGGCCGTTCTTTCCGCTTTACGTGAAGGACCAGCAGAACCCGTGCACGCAGGGAGCTCAGCCTGCAAACGCGAATCAGAGCGGAATAGTCTTCTTCCCTGGCAGCGTTGGCCTGTACCGCAACGGAGTACTCGTGGGAGGGTTGGGGGTAAGCGGCGACGGCGTTGAACAAGACGACTTTGTTACGTCGGGAGGAGCAACGAGTTTTGAAGCTCCGACTGCAATTCGTGCCGACCAGATTATCGATCAGGGTGTTCGGCTGCCGTACCTCAAATTTCCGAGGAACCCAACTTTCTAGGATGTCTCGATTTTCAGCAGTTAAGTTTTCCATTCATCTATGAGGTTCGCTACCAACCCAGTCCATCCTGTCTGGTGACTGGCGCCCAATCCGGCTCCGTTGTCGCCGTGGAAGTACTCGTGGAAAAGTAGGTAATTGCGCCAGTGGGGATCATTCTGGAACTTGTCGGAGCCTCCGTAGCAGGGTCGAAAGCCTCGAGCGTCTCGCTTGAATAGCGAGATCATTCTCTCAGCCAATGTCTTCGCCAGAGCGCTGGGCGCGAGCGGTCCGGCAACGCCGCCTAGCTCTGTCACAAAGCTTGGACCTAGTGCGCCGTCAAATCGCAAAAGTGCCTCGATGAGCAGATATGAAATAGGGAACCAGATGGGACCGCGCCAGTTTGAGTTTCCGCCTTTAAGCTTCTGCTCCGATTCGGCGGGCTCGTATTTCAAAAGAAGGTTGCCGAAAGAGAAGGGATGCTTCAGATGAAATCGGGAGAGACTGCGAAGGCCGCCAGGGGAAAGAAATTCTTCTTCGTCGGAGAGGCGGTGTAATACCCGAGCAAACTGGGTCTTATCCACAACCGAGAGTAGGTATTGAGTGTCATCTCCGGTTCCGATAGCGAAGCAAGCGTGTCCAACGAGATCCGGCCGATTACGGATGAACCACTCGACGCTGCTAAGGAAATTCTTGTGCTGCTCCAATTGGCGGCGCTGCAGCAGCTCCACGGCAAACAACGGAATCAAGCCCACGAGCGAGCGCACACGGAACTTAGCGAATTCGCCATTTGGATAGCGCAGCACATCGTAGAAGAATCCATCCTCTTCATCCCATAGCGAATAATCACGCCCGCCCATCTTCTTCATTGCGGACCCGATATACATGAAGTGCTCAAAGAACTTGGTGGCCAGGGACTCGTAGACCGGATTAAAGTCCGCTAGTTCTAGCGCGATGCGCATTAAGTTGAGGCAAAAGAACGCCATCCAGCCCGTAGCGTCGGACTGTTCCAGTACCGTGCCATCGGGGAGCCCGTTGCTGCGGTCGACCACGGTAATGTTATCCATTCCGAGGAAGCCACCCTCGAAAACATTGTTTCCCTGGCTATCGACGCGGTTCACCCACCAGGCGAAATTGATCAGCAACTTATGGAAGCATTTCTCCAGAAAGTTGCGATCACCTTGACCGGTGCGGCTCTTCTCCATGCTGTATACGCGCCAGCAAGCCCAGGCATGAACGGGCGGGTTGAGGTCGGAGAAATCCCATTCGTAAGCAGGAATCTGTCCGTTGGGATGCTGGAACTGCTCAAACACTAAGTACCAAAGATTTTCCTTTGCGAACTCTGGATCGACAAGCGCCAAGGGAATACATGCAAAGGCTAGATCCCATGCCGCGAACCACGGGTATTCCCAACGGTCGGGGACCGTAAGAACACGCATTGAATTCAGGTGCTTCCAGCGGCTGTTCCTGATGTTTTGACGCGCAGGACTTAGAGGCGGGCCTGCGGGATCGCCTTCTAACCAGCGGTTCACATCGAATAGGTAAACTTGCTTGCTCCACAACATTCCGGCGAGAGCGCGATGCTCAATTTCCTTTTCTTGAACGTCAGCACCTTTAGCAATTATGGCCTCATAGAATTCGTCGGCTTCGCGGTGTCGTGAGCGAAAGACCTCGTCTGCTTCGGCAAGTGGATTCGCTGCAGGTTTATCACTCAAGCGGAAGCGCCATACAACGGACTCGCCCGATGCAATTGTGCGCGAGTAATGTAAGCAGGCTTTGGTGCCTTGCAGAGCCGGATTTACGCAGGGTTCGCGCTGGATGATGTGGCGATGAAACGCATCCTTGAAAAACCTGTCCCCTCCGGGGGCAGGGGTGCAGCACGGATTGGTTTCGTTATTGGTGAAGAGACCTTCGCCGCCGGGCGGACCGTACAAATAGCGGGAGCCGAGAGAGTAGGGAAACATGAGATTTGCTGGAGGGGTCGCTTGCGAGTCGTCTGCAATCAGACATGGGTGTCCATCCGAGTTAGAGAAGGTTATCCTCGGCATGGGTAGCGGAGTTAGCTCCCATGACCAAGTGTTACGGAACCAGAGTTGTGGAATTACATGCAACGGGGCGGAATCCGGGCCACGATTTACGGCTTCAACCTGCACCCATATGTCGTCGGGAGATGCCTTTGCGTATTCAATAAAAATATCGAAGTATCGATCCTCATCAAAGACTCCGGTATCAAGCAATTCATGCTCGAAGACTTGTCCTGGTACATTGTTGCGAACCAGTTCCGAATAAGGAAAGCTACGCTGCGGATACTTGTACAGCATCCTCATGTAACTGTGAGTCGGTGTGTTATCCAGGTAAAACCAGTATTCTTTTGCGTCTTCGCCGTGGATACCCTCGGCGTTGGTCAAGCCGAAGAATCGCTCTTTCAGAATGGGATCGCAGCCGTTCCAGAAAGCAAAACCAAGCACCAGCAACTGGTATCGATCACAGAGCCCAGCGATGGCGTCCTCGCCCCAACGATAGACTCTGCTGCGAGCCTGATCATGAGAGAAATACTCCCAAGCGTTACCGTCTGGACTGTAGTCCTCGCGGACCGTTCCCCATGCCCGTTCGGAGACATAACATCCCCATTTGCGCCAAGGTTGCACTGGGCCCGTGAAAGGCTCGGCAAGTCTACGATGTTCTGCACTCTGAGGCACTCCCATCTCAGATCAACGGCGTGCCGCAATCTGCTCGGGTTGAGGGAGCAGCGCACGTACTTTCCGCATCTGCGAGGCAAATTGCGGCGCATTGTAGGCCGAGGGGTTATTTAGCTGTTGGAATAGACCATTGATCGCGGTACGCAACCCCTGCGAATTTGCAGCCTTCGCATTTTTGCTATAAGCGATGGAGAGAGAGTCGAGAGCCATTGCTGCCTGTTCTGCGGAACGCTCGCCTGAATTGGAGATTGTGGTATCGTCGGCGGCAATCGCCTGCATTACACGAGAGGTAAGATTCTGATCGTACTCCTGATGATTAAGTTGTTGGGCAATCTGGTCGGCGAGCGTTGCGGCTTCTTGGGCGCTGGCCTCGATCTGCTTTCGATCTGCCCATGTACCGACCATCTCCGAGAGGTGATTAAGATCGGCGTCGAGCTTTGTGCCAGCCTCGCGGTTTACCTCTAAAGCGATGTGGCGAAAGACAACGTAGCGCGATGGGTTCCAGCGGGTAGTTCCAGGACGCCCGGCATAACCGACAGCTTGTCGCCAACTGTCTTCTGGTCGCGTGAGGCTATGGTGGCAGGAAAAGCATTCCAACTCTGAAAACTCTGGCCACTGTGGACCAGAGGCGCGGCGACCTAGACGATTGAGACCCTCGCGCAACTGAACCGCTTGTCCTATGGCCCACTCCTGCACATCGGACCACGGATTCTTGTCGCGAATCGTTTTCCAGTGTCGAGGCATGGCTGAGCTGAACGTGTCGAGTTCAAAGGTGAGATCGGGATGGCCGGCGGCGATCATGTCGTGATCCACCTGTTTGTCGGCTGTACCCACGTGGCAGCTCAAACATTTCTCCGAGCGGCTGACGATATCGCGAGTGTCATACATTCCTAACTTCAACGATTGCGCGTGTGTCCAGTCCTTGGTGGTGTGGGGCCCGAGCCAGCCGACCGCTGGGCCGTGACAGTTCTCGCAGCTTACGCCATCGTCGAGGCGGAAGGTCTCAGCGTGAAGTTCCGGAGCGGTATCGAGCGCGTGGCAGGCAAGGCACTTGTGTTCTTTGTTAGGGTCGCCAATCTTCAGAAGCTTAGCCATTCGAACTGACACGTTGTTTGAGAGCACATTGAACGCACGAGGGTGCTTATCTTGCGCGGCCCATATGCTGTATTCATTCTGTGCGATGCGCGTGATCGTTTTCGGCTGCACGCCACCGTGGCAGCTACTCGCTGCACAGGCGCCGGGACCGTTATACATACCGGGCTTTCGAACGGGCGCTTGTTGCGCGCCACTACGCTCGCCTGTCCCAAAAAGCATGATGGCAAGCACGAAGTACGAGGTTGTTAGTAGCGACTTTCCAGGAGGCATGTATTGGCGCCCCTCGTTCCACCGGGCTGTCTCGCAACGCGAGCCGAGTGGGCGTGCAACTCCCCACTCTTGCGCCAGTTGGATGCAACACTTTCGCAGATAGCGGCCTCATCAAGTTGCTTGCTCAATAATTTTATTAAGTGTCAGCCATCAAGAGTTCCGTAAGTTACGTCCAAGTAAAATCCGCATTGATGGTGCGGCTAGGAGAGTCCTGTGTTTGATGAACTGCGGGCCATGCAGCGGGAATTCGGGTTTCTCCCTGCCGACGAATTGCATAGGCTATCACGTAAGTTGAATGTTCCTATTAGTCAGATCCACGCGGTCATAAGTTTCTATCCCCACTTTCACACTGCACCTCGCGCCAAGCTTGAGGTGCAGATATGCACCGACATGGCATGCCACCTGCGCGGTGCAAGTAGCTTACATAGCTTGTTGGAGAAGGCGTTTCCGGCCAGTGCAGAAAGTCTTGCGGTTATTCGAGATGTTTCTTGTCTGGGACGGTGCGATTCGGCTCCGGCGTTTTCGGTGAATGACACTATCTACTCTGGAATGTCGCGCGAGCGCGCAGTGGATATGATCGTGGGTGCGGCCGAGGGGCGTCCACTGCCTCCCGTGGCCCGCGAGCGCGCGGTACACAAGCTCGCGACGGACCCATACACAGGAGTCGACCAGTACAGGGCGGTACGTCATCTCATTGAATCACACGATTATTCTGGCGTGATCGCAACACTGAAAGCGAGCGGACTGCGAGGCATGGGAGGAGCCGGATTTCCCACGGCGTCCAAGTGGGAACTGGTGCGCAATGCACGTGGAGAGAAGAAGTACATCGTCTGTAATGCGGACGAAAGTGAGCCGGGCACCATCAAAGATCGCTTCATCATGGAGCATCTCCCTCACCTTGTTGTAGAGGGGATGATATTGGCAGGGCTAGTAACCGGGGCGAAGAAGGGCATCATTTATGTCCGTCACGAGTACGAGTGGCCGCGGGAGGTACTTCAACAGGAGATCGATCGATGCTACCGCCAAGGTGTTCTCGGGACCAACATGTTGGGCTCCGATAAGAGTTTTGACTTAGAGATTTTCGTGAGTCCGGGCGGATATATATGCGGGGAAGAGACAGCTCTTCTTGAAGCGATTGAAGGCAAACGCGCGGAGCCACGTAACAAGCCACCCTTCCCGGTGAACAGCGGCTTGTGGAATATGCCGACTGTTATTAACAACGTTGAGACCTTTACTTTCGCGGCCGCGATTGTGGTTCAAGGTGCCGATTGGTTTAAGGCTCAAGGGAAGGATGGAGTGCCGGGACTGAAATTTGTGGGAATCAGCGGCGATGTCGCTAAACCGGGTGTCTTCGAAGTGCCTATGGGCACTTCATACGAAGAGCTAATTTTCGGACTCGCCGGAGGAATTGCTCACGGGAAAAAGCTACAAGGGTTCGCGCCCTCGGGACCGTCTTCAGGGTATCTGCCCGCATCAAAGGTAAGTCTTCCGCTGGACTTTAATGCACTAGCCGCGGTGGGTTCTATGGTGGGCTCGGGGGCAATCGTTGTATGTTCGGATGATCGCTGCATGCTGGATATGGCCCTAAACGCGGTGCGCTTCTATCGAAACGAATCTTGCGGGAAGTGTGTACCTTGCCGAATGGGGTCACAGAAGCTTGTCACGATGCTGACACGTTGGTGCCAGGGAGACTCCGCCGCGGATGATCAGCAAACGATTCTGCAGCTTTTCAAAGCAATGCGGATGACTTCGATATGTGGCCTCGGGCAGATCGTGCATGCGCCACTCACGTCGGTTCTTGAGCATTTCCCCGATGTTGTCGAAAGCCATGTGAAGAAGAAGCGTTGTCCCGCCGGTGTTTGCTCGATGCAATCCTAGTCGCTGAGTTGATCTATGGATACAGTTGTTGCCGCAACCGTTGTGCTACAAGTGCCGCCGATCGAGTTGACGATCGATGGCCGAAAGATACTTGTCCCTCCCGGCACAACGATATTCGACGCGGCGCGCATTTCAGGAATTCGTATACCCACCCTGTGTCATCAACAGAACGAGAACCCAGTCGGTGTCTGCCGATTGTGCGCAGTTGATATCGGCCAGCGCGTATATGCGGCGTCATGCATACGCCAGGTGGAACCCGGGATGACGGTGAAGACCGCCACCGAGGACATTAAAGAGGTGCGGCGAACTTTGCTGGAGCTGCTTATCGCTGATCATCCTTCGCCCTGCGCACGTCAGCAGGCCACGGGTGATTGTGAACTGGAGCAGCGAGCTGCTGAGGCAGGAGCATTACCTAAGAGATTTCCTGGCCGCCCCACACCGCGAGGGAGCGACGACTCGTCGGCCGCTATAGCGGTGGATCACGAAGCCTGTATTCTGTGCGATCGCTGTATTCGTGGCTGCAACGACATTCGCCATAACTTCGTACTGATGCGGAGAGGTAAGGGTTATCAGGCCGGTATCGCATTTGACGACAATCAGCCGATGGGTGAGTCAAGCTGCGTGAGTTGCGGTGAGTGTATGGTGTCGTGTCCGACCGGCGCACTCACAAATAAGAAGATTATCCAGACCGATCTCGGCGATGGCGACACTATCGAAATCGAGAAGTTGCGGCAGTTGGAAGGGTTCCGCGATGTATCCGGAACCTTTCTTAAGCTGAATCGAAACGCTATTAGAAAGAAATCGTACAAAGCCGGAGAAATCATCTGCAGGGAAGGGGAGTATGGTTCTACCGCTTACTACATTCTGGAGGGGAATGTAGAAGTCTATATCTCCTCGCCTATTGGGCATGCCAGCACTACGGGGAAATCTCAGGGACTGCTGCGAAAGTTAAAGAACGTGCTAGTGAATCGCGCAGAACAGCCTCGGCAAGAAGAGAGTACGCGTACCTACATTCCTATTGATGCGCCAGTCGATTTGCCGTACGACAATCCTATGGCAGTGATGGGACCGGGAGATTTGTTTGGAGAGATGGCGTGCATGAACTACTATCCGCGCTCGGCCACGGTGCGCGCCAAGTCGGATTGCGTGATGTTGGAGATGCTTCGCAATGTGCTCGACATTCTGCAGCGAAATAAGACCTTTCGTGCACGGATCGAGCGTCAATATCTCGAACGCGCTCTTGAGACTCAGTTGCGCGGCATTCCAATCTTTGCCTCTGTTACGTCGGAGTTCATCAGTTACATACGCGATCGGGTGGAGCTTCGTCGTTATGCTCCAGGGCAGGTAATCTGCCGACAGGGCGAACCCTCGCATAGCTTCTTCCTTGTGCGTATCGGATTCGTGAAGGTCACTCAGTCTCATCCCGGGGGAGATTTGGTATTGGGTTACACGGGGCGGGGTGGCTTTTTCGGCGAGTTATCGCTGCTCGGCGCGGGAGTTCGGACGGCAACTTGTACGGCCTTGGATCATGTGGAAGCAGTGCGCATCCGGGCTGAAGATTTTCACCTCATGCTCGAGCGGTTTCCAGAAGTGCGCGCGGGTGTTGAATCTATAGCTCGCGAACGTACAGAGGAGAACCGCCTGCGCGTTGCAGCAGTTCAGAATGTGCCGATCGACGCATTTCTGACGCAGGGTTTGATGGAGGCACAGAGTTTGCTCGTGTTGGACTTGGATCGGTGCACCCGATGCGACCAGTGCGTGCGGGCATGCGCCGACGCACACGACGGAGTCAGTCGTTTGATCCGCGACGGGTTGCGCCTCGATAAGTTTCTAATCGCCACATCCTGCCGTCAGTGCAAGGATCCGCTCTGCATGGTTGGCTGCCCGGTAGGATCTATTCGGCGACGTAACAGCCTGGAGATAGTAATCGAAGATTGGTGCATCGGTTGCGGACTCTGTGCGAACAACTGTCCCTACGGCAATATCAACATGCAGCCGTTCCAGGTTCAGACCAATGATCCCGCGAATCCCGGCCGAAAGGTTGCTGAGGTACGCACCAAGGCAACTGCTTGCAATCTGTGTCACGACCATGAGGAGCCAAACTGTGTGTACGCTTGTCCGCACGATGCTGCTCATCGCGTCAATCCCCGTGAGTTCTTCTCGCAATTGGTGCAAGTTACTGATCCGCTGAAGAGGCGCTGATAACGTGCTTATAGATCGCACTCATCGCTCGTGGGCTATTACCGCTGCAGCAATGCTTGGAATCGGTACGGCCTCTTACGTGGCGTATGCAGCCACGACAGTGGGCGGTCCAAGAGGGGGGACGGTCGCAGGAATCATATACGGAAGTGTTGGGTCCGCAATGATGCTGTTTGCTGGATTGCTTGGATTGCGTAAGAAATTTCCTGTTTGGCGTGTTGGGCGAGGTGCATCGTGGATGCGTGGGCACTTGTGGCTTGGAAGCCTCAGCTTTCCATTCATTCTATTTCATTCGGCTTTTCACATGGGTAATGGCGCGCTGACACGGACACTGATGATCTTGTTTCTGATTGTCTTTCTCAGCGGAATACTTGGCGCTGGGTTGCAACAGAGCTTGCCACGAATAATGACAGAGCGCTTGCCTCTGGAGACAATTTACGACCAAATTGATCGAGTGCGCCAACAACTGGCAGAGGAAGCCTCTCTTCTAGTGAGCGACATAGTTGCGGCGTTAGAAGGCGATCTGGCGAAAGCAGGGAAGGAGCAACGCGCGGAGGCCGCTTCGGCTGGAACGCTCGGGAACCTGACTGTGGCTTCGGGATTGGGTGCAGATGACGGTGCCAGCGCTACGGTGAAGGAGTTTCTTAAATCAGGGCTGGAACCTTTTCTGATGCGGAGTGGTGGCCACGGGCTTCCGTTGTCAAATAACGGACAAGCAAAGGGCATGTTTCAGCAATTGCGAATTCTACTGCCCAAGACGCTTTGGCCCAAGTTGGATGACCTGGAAAGTATCTGCGGAGAAAAACGACAACTGGACCGGCAGAGCCGACTGCACAAACTGCTGCACGGATGGCTCATCGTGCATATTCCTGCGTCTTATGCGCTACTGCTACTGGGCGGCATTCACGCGGTGGTTGCGTTGAGGTACTGAATTGTATGCCGCGGATAAGGACAGCCAAGGCGCTCTCGCGACGCATCGATCTTCAGTACTTCAAACGCCCACATGGTCTCCGTAAGGCGCAGATTGTGCTGTCCATTATTCTGTCCGCAGCAGCACTCCTCTGGTTGCTCATTCATCGCGCGGTGGGGAGTCAGAATGTCTATACCAGTGGTCCGCTATCTTCAGCACACGCAGTATTTGGTGCGCAGTGTGCACTTTGTCATGTGAAACAGGCAAGTTTTCGGGCTCATGTTTCTGACTCCGCGTGCCTCTCATGTCACGATGCTCCAGTGCACAACATCCGGCAGGCGTTCACTCCAGCTTGCACTTCCTGTCACGTAGAGCACGAGGGAAATATGAGGTTGGCTGCGACAGCCGATTCCGGATGCGTCCAGTGTCATAGCGAATTGAAAACCACGGATGGCAAGCTGAACTTTGATGCTCACATCGCAGGCTTCGACAAGAAACATCCGCAGTTTGCGCCGATGCGTGCGGGGTATGTCGATCCGGGAACAATCAAGCTAAATCACTTCGTTCACTTGCAGCCCACCGTACGCGGCCCCCGAGGACAAGTGCAAATGCAATGCAGCGACTGTCATCGATTTGCAATGCGCGAGCCTTGGCCGTACTCGGTCGCCACCGTGCAGCCAGCAACGCAGATGACTGTGTCAGTTGGAGAGACATTGGAACAGCAGCGTAAGCGAAGAGACGTGGGGTCCGTCGCCAGTGCCTATGCGCTCCCGATCAAGTATGTGAACCAGTGTGCCGCCTGTCATCTGCTGCAATTCGACCCACTGATTGCAGAACCTGCTCCACACGACAAGCCCGACGTGGTGCGTGCATTCATTTTGGCCAAACTCGAAGCTTATGTAGCTTCACATCCAGAAGTGTTGCGACAACCGGTCGATGCGAATCTTCCGCTGGATGAAGAACCGCGACGCAATATTCTGCGCCAGACGGAAGTACTTGCGTCTCCCACGGCGCGGTTGGCGTCTAGTCCTCAGCAGTGGGTGCAACAACGAGCGGATGTAGCCGAACGTCTGCTTTGGAAAAAGAACTGCAATCTGTGTCATGCGCAGACCGAGGAACAAGGGGGAGTACTTCCCACAAAGGTGAAAGCAGTCATCCCGATGCGCTGGCTGGTAAATGCAGAGTTTGATCACCAGGCTCATCGCATGATGACCTGCACTGCTTGCCACTCTCGAGTTCAGCAGAGCCGTGCGACGAGCGACATCAATCTGCCGGACATCGCGGTATGCCGCAATTGCCATCAGCAGGCAGGTCGAAGCGTGCAGGCAGCGGATGGTCGCTGCTTTGAATGCCACAGCTATCATGACTGGCGCAAGGAGAAGCCCATCAAGGGCAAGTTCGATATTGCGCACCTTCGGAGCAGCCATGCAGGACCGGCGGATACGCAGCCATCTGCGGGAAAGCAAGCCGAATAGATCCCTCGATAAGCAAGAGATAAGCGAAGTTACTCCTTACTGCGTACCGGAAGTTGCGCCAACGGTGGCGTTGATCGTTCGGGTTGCTGATCCTGCATTGGTGGTCCGGGAGGATCGTCGCTGACAGTGTAGAGCTGGGAATTGCGGAGATACAGCCGATGCAACTCTTCACGATTGAAAGGCCGCGAGCCTCGCCGCCCAAAGACCGCTAGCTGGTTTCCACTTTCATCTACGGCGCGATCACGATCGATGCCCCGCGAGATTGCGAGTGCCGGTCCCTTAGTGCGGAAACTGGCAATCAGCTTAGGTGTCGGCGTTGGTGTGAAGCCATAAAATCGCGGGTTGTCATCCGGCGAGAACAGTTGCACCACCTGCAGCCCATTCACTCCATCGGCGACGAAGGCGAACAGGCTTGAGCTGACCATTCCAAGTTTTACATCTGTAGTGTCCGTCAGTTTGCCGTCTGCGTTAAACATCTGAACCTGGCGTGGGTGTTCTGGACGTTCAATATTAATGATTGCCATGCCCTGTTTGCCAGCCGCCACATAGGCGTAGGTACGAGCCGTGTAGATATTCCGTGCGTCTTCCATCGGCACGAGCGCTCCGGCTACTAGCTTGGGATGGGCGAGGTCCGTGATATCGAGAGTCTTCAGGCCATTGCGGTCGACGATGAATGCATAGCGGAACTGGATGGCAATTCCACGGGGATTATCTAACTCAGGCGAGACGATCTGGGCCGTTATTTCAGGCTTCAGCGGATTGTCCAAGTTCACAACTATCAGTCCCCGGTCGGCAAGAACGTAGGCATAGGTGCCTGCAAAAGTGATTCTTCGCGCGCCGTTTAATACGCCATCAGGATTGAAAGCCATCGCTCGTTTGAGGTTATTGTTGTTTGGATCTCCATCGAGGAGGGTGCCAACACCGGGCGTCTTTGCTTTGAGGTTTGGGTCTCCGACAATCACCAGTCCTTCGTATTTGTCGGCGATGTAGAGGAATCCGTACATGAGGTGAGCTGACTGTTCCTCGTTCAATGGGTCGTGAGTACGCAGGGGATCAACCGCCAGCGTGCTGGGCGAGGCAACCGCCTGTGCATACTTCGTGGGCACGTAGAAATGCTGGCCCAGCGGTGATACAGGCGCGTTGGTCATACGCTCGGAGATGTCTTTGTTATCGATGTTGGCGATATCAAAGACACGCAAGCCTCCCTTGCCCATAGCGGCATATAGGTATTCGCCACGTGCTTGAACGTCGAGCACATCGCCTTCCTGATCGTAAGCTTCGTGCAGTTTGCGGCCACCGGATACAAAGTGTTCATAGTTGCTGGGGTATGCGACCTTCTGGAAATCGCTGCCGTAAATACTCGGCGGTTCTTCATGTTCGGCGACTGCTACGGCCTGGTAGCCGTGATTGCCGGTAGCTACGTAGATATAACGCCCCATGAAGTTCATGAAGCCGCCGCCTAGTAGAGTTACCTGGGCAAGCCACGCGTTGTTATTGTTGTCACGCGAGACATGACAATCAGTGCAGGTACGTGTTTCCTTTGCGCGCACGGTGTGTGGCACAAAGGGACTGAAGGCTTGACCACTGAAGCCTTCGGCGGAAACCGTCTGCTGCTGATAGTAGCCCCAGTCACGGTCGGCATTCTGTGAGCTTACCAGAACCGCGCAAGCCGAACGTATGGGTGCCACGCGATGTCCGGTAACTGTTCCATCAACGCCCAACATATAAATGTCATCGCGCAGAATCTGAAAGTTGTACGAAATGAAGTTGCGGGTGGTGAGTCCCTCGTTGTGCAGCATGGGTGTGCGTTGGTTTGCTGTCTGCTGCAGATGGCAACCGAAGCACGTGGGTAGCCAAGCGGAATGGCAGGCGTAACATGTCATGCGCTCATTGCTATGTGCCAGATTTCCGTCGCCGGAAGGGGCACCCCAGCTTACGCCGTCTTTCTGGATTGTCTTTGCCAGTCGCGACTTCTCGTTGTAATGAGAATTGCCCGGAGTGATGGAATCCAGGACTTGCACGACTTCCCATTGCTGATCATGTTCAAGCATGGAGCGCTGATACAGGCGTCCTGCTTGCCAATAAAAGCGCTGGTCACCCCATGGAGTGCGCAAGAGGCTCAGGTCAGTGCCTCCGCGAGGCGCGGCCGGGCCGGTTGTTTTGAGAGTCGCTTTTGCCCGGATACCTCCGTGGCAATCCATGCAGTCTACCTCCACGGCGTTGCGGGTTTCGCCGTAGAGTTTTCCGTTACCGTGATTGTCCTGCTGGAAATGGCAGTCCACACATTGCATACCTTTTTCTAAATGGATGTCTTTCAGGTGGACTGCTTTCTCGAACTTCTTGGGATCATCAGGGGAAATGAGATCGCCGTTCGCGTCGAGCATGTCGCCTTGCCTGTCGCGCTTGTATACCGCACGAAATAGCCATCCATGGCTGTGGAAGTCAGCGAACTGCGTATGTTTAAGCTTGCTGAGAAAATCGGGACTACCGGTGTTTTCCAGAAAAGGCACGTCAGACCAAAGACCGTGTGTTGCTGACCGCTCGGGATTACGTTGCTGTACTTTGAGCTGCTCTGATGGAGTTGGGTGGCGCTGTTGCTGGGGATACATCTGTTTGCCATCTACTTCGTTATCCCAGAAGGTGTAACCGAAATACGTAGTCACCATATTCGTGCCGGGATGGACGTGGCACACCATGCACTGACTGGACGGCATGCCGCGAGTGAGTTGGTGATGTATGGGATGACCGGATTGCAACTTGGGAATGGTGGGATCGACCGTGGCGCTGAAGCCGGAGTGGCCAAATGTTGCGTACGGTCCAGAATGCTCCTTCGAACGATCGTTGGCATAAACCACATGGCATGCGCTGCATCCACTGCTGCGATAATCTCCCGGTTGATCATTGGTTCCCGGTAGATATAGCAGAGGATCGAGCAATCTCGTTTTTTGCAGGCCAAGCACTACCGGATCTGTGCGAAGCAACGTTCCGAAGCCGCGCTGTCCCAGCTTAACGTCGGGTCGGCCAGGATCTTCATCGAAAGAGGGATTGCCAACTTCGGGCTTTGCTTGGCCACCACGCTCGAAAATGCGAAGTACGTTTCCGGGTTGCGAAATCTCCCAGCGTTGCAGCGGTTGAAGCGATTCGAGGACACCTTTAGTGCGAGTCTCTTCCGGCGTTGGAGGCGGCACGGTAATCAGGCGTTGAGGTTTACCGTCGCGATCATAGCTCTCTCCGAAATGCGGATTCTTCAACGGAAAGCTGCCATTGTTGTAAAGAGCTGCTCCCCAGAGCATCGCTCCATGAGACATCATTCCGGTGCGCACTTTCTGCACTTCAGAGGCGTGGCAACCGATCCGTCCGCATGTCATATCCGCAACTCGCAGGTCGCCAGGGTTTACGAAGCGAATGTATTGCCAATCTTCGGCGAGCCATTTCGTGTAGGCGCGTACAGGGTTTGCTCCTCCCGTGCGGTTATCAAGGAGGCGAGATTGAACGTGCGCCTTATTCTTTGCATCTTGATAAGCCGCTGATTGCTGCGAAGTCTGGGCCGGCACGCTGATGCCAGCGTTTCCGCCGTGGCAGTCCTCGCAGCCAATTCGCACCGAGGGTCGTGCGTGCATGTTTACGGTATCCATCGGATTGTGGCAGGAACGGCAACCAGATGATTTGTGGTCAGCATCTTCCTGCGTCTGTCGGAGCAAAAGGTCGCCAGTTGTCGGGGGAGGCTCCACCTTATTATTGGCAGTGGAGGCGGGCTGTTGGGCAGATGCAGCCAGTACGACCAGCGCGCACAGCAGCGCTGATGCGCCTCCGAGCCCAAGCACTTTCCAGCAGGTCGCGTTGACTGAATGCATGATGGTCCCTTCTCAAAAGACGAGCCGCAGTCCGGCAAAGCCTGACACCAGCACTCGTGAGTTGTAAATCTGACGCAGACTGGTGCCTGGAACTAGGGTAGAAACGCCCGTTGTCAACACTATGTTCTCTGTCAGGGGAGGCCGATAAGTGATGCCAACACCATAGTCCTGACCAATGCTGCGTTTGATCGAACTTTGGAACAGGAGGGTTGCTAAAGTTTGCGTGTGGTCAAACTGTAGATAGTTCGCGTTAAGAAACGCACGCATTTTAGGAGTAACGTCTGCATCTACACCGACGTTGTATACACGTATTCCTGGGTTGACGAAATTGGATTGGCCTTCGAATTTGTTGGAGCGAAGGTCAGGCAATAAGCTAAATTGCGGCGAGAGCAGAACTCCGGTGCTGGTTAGCCGAATGGGTTCGCGATCGAAGAAGCTGAAGTCGCTTCCCGCAAAATGCATATCATCTGTGATGGAATCGAATCCACGGGCTGTTCCCGAGCGTGTGGATCCGACGCGTCCGTCGGAATCGCCGGAAGCGTAGAGTACTGAGGTTCGAAAGCGCAGCCAATTCTTATCAACGGAAAGCTCCACTGCACCTAGCTGTGCGTTGATATCCACCGGGCGGCCGGCGATGGAGTTCATGCTGTCAGTACCGAGCACTTGATAGAAGGCGTGGCTGATGTTTAGGCGCTTGATGTGTCCGTTACCTGTCCAGCCCAAGTAGTAAGATCGAATGCTGTGAGGCAGCGGAATACCATTGGCGGAGACTACGGTGCCAATAGGTGATGGCCTCACTAGAAAACCGTTGTCGTCAAAGTGGATATTTGCGTCGTCGCGATTGTTATGAAAGCTGAACTCGGTGGTGTATCCCTTTGCCAGAAAATCCTGGATGTATACGTTAGCAATCGAGATCTGCTGCTTACGCTGCCGAAAGCTATTGAGTTCGCTGTTAGTATCCTTTTCCAATGGATAAAAGTAAGCCAAGTTATAACTGATTCGATTCGAACGCAGATTTCCGAAAATACGCAGTCCGGGCTGCTCATCGGAGAAGATAAAGCCTCTGAAGTCGCTCGTGAACTGCTGGATTCCAGCACGTACTGAAACGAAATCAAAGTTAGGACTTAGGTCCCGTAGCTTAAATTCGGCGAAGGCTTCCTGCAATCCAACGTGAGAATCAAATCGGTTTGTACCTTTTCGGACATCGATATTCACCAAGCCGCGCTCGCGTGTTTGGAGGAAGTTAACATTGAATGCGGGAGTTACCCTCACGCGGAAACCGGCAGGTCGGAAAGCAGTATCTCCGTGAGATAAGTCGAAAGAGAGGCGAAATGTCTGATTGACGAGACTCTGCTCGCCGCGACCAAAGAACTGAGTGCTGCCAGGATTCTCTGAACCCACGTTGCTGGTTACAGGCAATCTGCGAACATCTAGTCCAGTGAGGCTGGTACCCGTGAAGTTGAAGAACCATTGTCGTCCGAAAATGGGGTAGTCGCCTTTGAGCTTGTTGCGATTGAACGGATCGTACCAGTGCGATTTTGTATAGGGAAATTCGCCCGGCTTGTTGTAACGCTTCCAATCGGGCATTTCGACCGTCCAGCGATCTGCCTCTGCGATGAAGTTCGCACCTTCGGGCGGGATCACCTCAGGCGCGCCAAAGCTGGGTGCCGGGGCTAGTTCCTGAGACATTCGCAATCCTGGGTAGGGGGTGTTTGCTGCGGAATCCGGTGGTGTTTCCGTCATTACCAATCCCGGCACGCCGCTCGGGCCGGGAGGCAACGTCGGCTTCTTATTCATTGCCTGCAGCCGCAGATCTAGCGTGCGCGAACGCGCACGGGCGAGCACAATCGTCATTTCAGGAGGGGTGTCGAATCCACCACGCTGGACAGTGAGAACGTAACTGCCACCAGGTAAGTCCTGAAAGCGAAAAATTCCTTCGCCATCTGTCTGCGCTGAAAAACTCTTGTTGGATTGTTTCCGCGCAGTAACAGTTGCACCCGGAACCGGACGACTATCCTGATCCCGCACCATTCCGATCAAGGCCGCTCCGCGGGGTCGGGTCGGCTGGCCGGGGATGCGCCGGATCTGGCCATTTAGTAAACAGCATAGAAGTAGCCAGTAAACAATCTGAATTCTCGCATGGCGAAACAAGACATGGTCCTCCGATCAACTGATCTATCAGGAATACCAACTCACGCAGCTTCTGCGCGTATCGCACGCCCGGGCGAACTTGTCTCGATCTGTCGCCAATGTCGCCCATCTCTTTGGACTAAATCAAAAGCCTCCTTCGGTCCCCATGAACCGGCTGCATAATTCGGAAAGTTGCGCGGTGGGAGCGCTTTCCAGACATCGATTACGGGATCCATGACTGACCATCCAGCCTCGACCATCTCTGCGCTTTGGAATAGCGTCGCGTCACCGATTGCACAGTCATAAAGCAGTACCTCATAACCTGTGGTCGGGGTACTGCCGAAATAGTCAGTGTAATTGAAGTCCATGTTCACCGATCCAATGCGCACCCTTGGTCCGGGGATTTTTGCTCCGAGACTGAGAGATATGCCTTCTTCTGGAGCGATGTGCATGATTAGCAGGTTAGGCTTCAGCTTCTCCACTGGCGTATCACGGAAGAGCAGCAGAGGCGCGCGGCGAAATTGGATGGCAATCTCGGTATGCCTTGTGGGCATCCTCTTACCAGTTCGGATGTAGAAGGGAACATCGGCCCAACGCCAGTTATCGATCTGAAGCTTCATGGCAACGAAGGTCTCGGTCCGCGATTCGGGATCGACGCTGGACTCGCTTCTGTAGGCCGGGAGCCGCTCTTCTCCAACCATTCCTTCTGCGTACTGGCCCCGTACACAACGATGCAGAACTTCCTCAGCGCTCAGCGGTTGCACAGCTCTCAGGATTTTTCCCTGCTCGTCGCGTACCGCATCAGCAGCAAAGGAGTTGGGCGGTTCCATTGCCGTTAATGTCAGCAATTGAAAGATATGATTTGGTACCATGTCTCGCAGTGTGCCCGCTTGGTCGAAGTAGCCGCCACGGTTTTCTACACCGACAGTTTCAGCAACGGTGATCTGCACGTTATCGACATAACGTCGGTTCCAGAAGGGCTCGATGATGCCATTGCCAAAGCGGAAGACCAGGATATTTTGAACGGTCTCTTTGCCAAGGTAGTGATCGATGCGGTAGACCTGCTTCTCTGACAAATACCTACGCACGTCGCGATTTAACTGGCGAGCACTCTCCAAGTCGTGACCAAATGGCTTCTCGATGATTACTCGCCGCCAGCACTGGTTCTCCTCCGTCGTGAGTCCGCATTCCCCGAGTTGCTTCACGATCTCAGCAAAAAAATGTGGGCTGGTGGCGAGATAGAAGAAATAGTTGCCATGGGTGTTGTGGGTCTTGTCTACCGTTTTGAGCGTCTCCGCCAGATGCGCGTAGCTTTGCTGGTCGGCGAACTCTCCTGACACGTAATAAATGCGTCTGCTCAACCATTCCCAAAGATCATTGTCCACCGGGGAGGTGGCGAACTTGCGGATATGTTCGTTTAGCATCTGGCGGAATTGCTCTGTGTCCATCTGGTCCCGAGCTACACCCACCAGTGCTATCTCCCTAGAGAAATGGTTGCTTTTACATAGGTTGTAGACCGCGGGAACCAGCTTGCGTGCAGTGAGATCTCCAGTTGCTCCGAAGATGATCATGACGCAGGGATCGGCCTTCCGTTCGCCCAGCTGCTCAGAGGAGAGTTCGTTCAGTGTTGCACTATCGACCTCAGTTGGTCCCATCAGATACCCCACTTTAAACAACATGCTTATTGCAAATTCGGAGCAGACTATTGAAGCAGAGCGTTTAGTTGCAACTCTCAGGGGGCGAGTTATTACCCAGTTCGCGAGCGTCTTGCCAATTGAATTTCAGGGAGAACGAGAGCGAATGCTTGAGTTGCGGCTCGCGTCGATCATCCCTGGCAAGCATTCTCCGAGAGCTGCGCGCCGTAAGCCGTGCCATTTTCGGTAATTGGATGCTGTCACTCTCTCGGTGTTGTCTGCTCAAAAAAAAAGAACATATCAGCTTCAGGCTGCTGAAGATTTGTGCTCAGACCAGAGATCCGACGGCGAAAGTAAGAATCTGCCGAAAGCCACCGAGAATGCTGCTTCGCAACCTTAACCTATAAGTCATTGCGTCTTCGACGATGATTGGCGCGTCCGGACATGGTTCAGAACGACGGGGGGTGATTTGAACCTTGTAGATACGAAGGGGCGAAAGCAGTCATTAAGTTGTGCTTTCTCAAGTAGTAACTGTGATTAAGGGACACATAGATGAAGTTCAACCGTCGATCCGTGACCCAACTGGAACTCTTAGCGAGTAACTCAAATTCGGAGGCACGACCGAGCGAGGTCGATGAAGTATTACGCGCGCCCGCAACTGCCACCAGCGATCTAGATCCGACCGGCGACACGATTCTGTCACAGTGGTTGGAGCCCGGAGATAACCCGGTCGGTGAACCAGCGCCTGTAAACCCCGCAAGTTCACCTCGCGGGGTTTACAGGCGATGACCTGATCGCGAGCGAGATTCAAGGGAGATGCGGAAGCTGCGATGTGTTCCAGCCTCCACCAAGAGCTTTGATCAGAAGCACGCTCGCTTCAAATCGACGGCGCGTGATCTCAATATCGTTACGCTCATTTTGTAACAGCGAAGTCTGCCATGTAATTACCTGCAGATAAGTATCGACACCGCCCTCGTAACGAGTGTTGAAGAGGTCTAAAGACTGCTGTGCGGAGGCCGTAGCGGCATGCTGCTGCCCAGCCTCAATTTCAAGTTTCTGCAGAGCGCGAAGATTATCTTCCACCTGCTGAAAGGCTGTGAGCGTCGTCTGACGATAAGCCGCCACCGTGGCGTCGTACTGCGCAACGGCAATGTCCGAGGTCGCGTGGCGTCGGCCGTGATCGAAGAGCGTCTCGCTTATGGTAGGACCGACGGCAAAGAATCGGCTTGGCCATGAAAACCAGTTGAGCGCCGAGGTACCCATGAATCCCGCAGCAGCTGAGAGCGAAAGCGTTGGATAAAAGGCTGTCTGTGCTATACCGATCTGCTCGTTGGCTGCAGCCACGCGACGCTCCTGCATTGCAATGTCTGGACGGCGCTCAAGGAGTTGAGAGGGAAGAGCACCAGTAATTGCCGGGAGGGTGGGCGCAGCGA
>Ga0224527_1000104_pt1 | contig 61237 bp, 48 predicted proteins | sample CBST0metaG_FD_179882 | JGI IMG/M metagenome (GOLD analysis project Ga0224527, IMG submission 179882) | Peat soil microbial communities from Stordalen Mire, Sweden - C.B.S.T0 | ecosystem: Environmental > Terrestrial > Soil > Wetlands > Peat | place: Sweden: Norrbotten County, Stordalen Mire...
CGGCGGCGGGATGATGGGCGGGCCGGGTGGCGGACCGGGTGGATTTGGAGGCGGGGCAGGTGGGTTTGGTGGAGGATTTGGTGGTGGCGGAGGGCGAGGGAACTTTCGCGGGTTTAATCCCGGACAGCCGCATGGTGCGGTCTATTGGATGGGCAGCAATTCGGCATTGAATGCGGAGCCGTTCAGTTTGCGGGGCGAGCCGGAGAATCAGCCTGCTTCGGGATCGAATCGATTTGGAATTACATTCATGAGCGCGCCTTATATACCGGGGCTAACGAAGCCGAGCGGCAAGGACACGATGTTTTTATCATTGTCGGGAGTGCGGAACTCAAGTCCGGTAGATGAGTATGCCACGGTGCCTACCGATACGGAGCGAGCGGGAGTGATTCCAGGAGTCGCGACGACGATTACGCCGGTGGCGCAGGCGGTGGCGTTATTGAAGTACATACCGGAGGCGAATTTGCCGGGCGACACGCAGAACTATCATCTGCTCACAACGCAGCAATCGAACACGACGCAGGCGGGCGTGCGTTATATGCGGAGCCTGGGCGCGAATTCTTCACTTGGAGGATTTGGGCGAGGCGGCGGTGGCGGAGGACGAAGAGCGCAGCAGAGCCAGGGGCTGAGGCAGAGCATCAATTTCAATTACAACTGGAGTCATACGGCGAGCGACAATGTGAATGTTTTTCCGGAACTGGGCGGGAAGACGGCGTCGGATTCAGATGCGGTGCAGGCTGGCTACACGGTTGGTTATCACAAGTTCACGAATATCTTCAATACAACGTGGAATCGAGTTGATAGTCACGCGACCAACTTCTTTACCGATGGTGCCGATGTCGCAACGCAGCTTGGGATACTCGGACCGGCTGGCGATGCGCTCAACGCGAGCGCGCTTAATTATGGATTGCCCAATGTTACTTTGAGCAGTTATACGGGGCTAACTCAGCAACAGCCGAACCTATCCATCTCGCAGACGATTGGACTGTCGGAAACGCTGAGTTGGATTCACGGAAAGCATAACTTGCGGTTTGGCGGCGATTACAAACGAGTACATCGCGATTTTCTAGGCGGATCGAATTCGACGGGTAGTTTTTACTTCACGGGATACTATACGGGTTCTTCGCTGGGTGATTTTTTGTTGGGCGAGCCGCAGGAGACTTCAATTGATTCGGCTGAATCGAAGAGTTACCTGCGCGACAACGCGTATGACCTTTACGCGATGGATGATTGGCGAGTGCGGTCAAACCTGACGCTCAACTATGGCGTTCGTTACGAGTTTTTCGCGCCGTATACGGAGAAGTACGGACATCTGGCGATGTTGGATACGAATCCTTCCGGCGGGTTCACGAGCCTGGCCGAAGTGCAGTCTGGCAGTGTCGGAGCAGTGAGTGGGAAGCTGCCTGAGTCGCTGGTTTATCCATTCCGGATAGGTTTTGCGCCGCGCCTGGGCATGGCACTGCGGTTGCCGAAGAACACGGTGATTCGCGCCGGGTACGGCATGAATTACACCAATAGCCAGTATGCAACGTTTGCGACAACGATGGCGCATCAGCCTCCTTTTGCCAATGAGCAGACCAATGAAGTGACAACTACTTGTGGAGCGGTGGCTGCAGATTGTCTTTCGCTGGCCAACGGATTTCCTGCGCCGGCAACGATGGGAAACTATGCGCTCGATCCACATTACAGACTGCCGTATGTGCAGGTGTGGAACGTGGATGTGCAGAAGACGCTGCCGTGGGGCGTGGTGATGAACGCGGGTTATAACGGAGCGAAGGGAAATAACCTGGACATCGCGATTGCGCCGAGGGCGGTGCCCGGAAGTACGGCGACTGACCCTGCGAATGTGCTGTTTAATTATGAGGAATCGCGGGCGTTTTCGCGGTTCAATGCAGGGACCCTGAGAGTGAACAAGCGGCTGTCGAGTGGGATCGCATTGGGCGTGAATTATCAGTATTCACACTCGATCGATGACGCAGGGTCGGTGGGCGGAACATCAACGGTGGTGGCGCAGAACTGGCAGGACATATTAGCGGAAGAATCGAATTCAAGCTTCGATATGCGGCACAAAGCATCGGGAACTTATTTGTATGAACTTCCGTTTGGCAAAGACAAGTTCTGGTTTACGGCGGGTACTGCGTCGCATATTCTGGAAGGATTTTCGGTGTCGGGTTCATTCTCGTTTGCGACGGGCTCGCAGCTGACACCAAGTTACCAAGCGAGCGTGGAAGATGTGGCGCGGGGAACGGCGGGGACGCAGCGGCCGAACCGAGTGCCCGGAGTATCGATTGGTGCCGGGGGCGGATCGTTGAAGAAGTGGTTTAATACAGCGGCTTTCACGGCGCCCGCAGCGGGACAACTTTACGGTACGGCGTCGCGCAATTCGATAACTGGTCCAGGGACAATTCAGAACAATATGTCGCTTTCAAAGACGATGCAACTTGGCGATACGCGCAGCATGGAATTTCGTGCGACGGCCAATAATGTGTTCAACACGGTGCAGTATTCAGGGGTAGATACGACGATCTATTCCGGTGTTAGTGCAGGCCTCGCGACACCGTTTGGACAAGTAACTTCAGCGGCATCACCGATGCGGTCGTTTCAGTTTACGTCGCGGTTCAGATTTTAGTGAGCAGTCAGTTGGAAAGGCATGGAAGGGATTTGATTTCACGTTGCGCAGAACGGATGGTTGCGATTGTGGCGGCTGTGGCGCTCGCGTTGCCGGGAGCGACATCGGTGCGCGCGCAGGAAGCGCCGAGAGTCAACGCGCCGGCCCAAGGTTCGCAGCAGGGTAGTTTTACTCTCAAGGTCAATGCTGAGCTGGTTCTCACCAACGTAGTGGCGCGCGATGCGAAGACGGGCGAGATGGTGCGCGGTCTGAAGCAGAGCGATTTCTCCGTTTATGAAAATGGCAAGCAGCAGCAGATTGCGAGTTTCGACTTTCAGAGCGTGGATATGGCGACGCCTCTGAATGAGGCTACGGTCAATGGGTTAGCGTCGGGTGGTGCGGTGAGTGGCAACAAGGCCGCAGTTGTGGCGCGGCCTGAGGAGTTGCGCAATCATCGGCTGATTGTCATGTTCTTTGACTTGACGTCGATGCAGCCGGAGGATCTGGATCGAAGTGTGGAGGCGGCCAAGGATTTTCTGAAGAAGAAGATGCAGGCGGCAGATTTGATCGCGCTGGTATCGCTTGGCGACACGCTCAAGGTGGACCAGGATTTCACCGCGGATAAGAATGCACTTATTAATGAAGTCGGCGTCTATAACGGGACTGAGGGGCAAGGATATACGCAAGGCAGTAATGCCAACTCGAACCAGGTAGAAGATACGACGGGTTACACGCCGGACGAGAGCGAATATAACGACATCAATACAGATCGCGAATTGTTTGCTCTGCGTGCCGTATCGAAGTCGCTGGAGAAGATCAGCGAGAAGAAATCACTGCTGTATTTTTCAGGCGGGATTTCGCGCGACGGCATTGAGAATCAGGCTTCACTACGAGCTGCAATCAATGCGGCAGTGAGGGCCAACTTGGCGATTTACAGCGTAGATACGCGGGGATTGCAGGCGATTTCACCTTTAGGCGATGCTTCGACGGGAAGCTTGCGGGGAAATAGTGCTTATAGCGGAGCGGCGCTGACGAACAACATGAATGCGAATTTTGCGTCGCAGGAAGTGATGGGGACGCTGAGTTCTGATACGGGCGGAAAGGCATTCTTCGATTCGAATGATTTCGCGCCGGCGTTTGAGCGGGTACAGCGCGATACATCAGCGTATTATGCGATTGGATTTCACTCGACGAATCCGGCGCGCGATGGACGGTATAGGAAGCTGACCATCAAGATCAATCGGCCGGGGGTGAAGATCGAATACCGGCCTGGATACTATGCGCCGGCGGATTTCAAACACTCGGGAAAAGAAGATCGCGAGCGAGACCTCGAAGAACAGTTGACGAGCGATCTGCCTGCGACGGATATGGCAGTCTATCTGGACGCGATGTATTTCAAGTTGGACGAGAACCGATTTTATGTACCGGTGTCGTTGATTGTGCCCGGATCCCAGATACCTTTCGTTAAGGGCGGGGACAAGGACAAGGCCACGCTCGACATTATTGGTGAAGTGATCGATGAGGTGAAGCGCCCGATCGGGCACGCGCGCGAGACGGTGAAGCTGAACCTGGATCCTTCATTGCAAGCGAGACAGAAAAACATTCAGTACACTACGAATTTCAATTTGCCGCCGGGCAAGTATCACTTGAAGTTTGTGGTGCGGGAGAATCAGACGGGACGGATGGGTTCGTTCGAAGCGGACATTACGCTGCCGGAGATGAAGAAGATTCCGCTCAAGATGAGTTCGATCGTATTGGCCTCAGCGCGTCAGCCGAGCAAGCAGCAGAGCCCGCTGGTGCGGGGTGGCGAGGAGTATGTGCCGAACATCAGCCACGTGTTCAGGCAGGATCAGCATCTTTACTTGTTGTATGAAGTGTATGGGCCGGCGCGGGAAAAGACGGCCGAAAATCAACCTAAAGGAACGAAGCCCGGCATCAACTTGCTGAGCAGCCTTGAACTCATTCAAGGTTCAACGAAGGTATATGAGACGCCGATGGTGCAGGCCAAGGCGATCAATGTCGAAGGGCGCGACGCGGTGTCGATTGAGCTCGATGTGCCGCTGGCGGGATTGAAGCCTGGTCCGTATCTTTGCCAGTTGAACGTGATTGACGATGCGGGTGGGAGCTTCGCATTTCCGCGATTTGCGGTGTTGGTGCGCGAACCTGCCCCTGCTCAGCCGGTTGCTTCGGGTGGGAGTGTAGGTTCATCCGCGCCTTGATTCTTGTCGGCTGGGGCGTTGCCGAAAGGGCAGTGACGGCAGCCTGAGCCGCAGCAATAGCCGCGTTTCAAATGATAAGCCGCGGTGAAAACCATAAAGTCGCCTTCGAAGTAGTAGTCTTCGGGATTGAGCGAGGGAGTCGATGGCGGATTGCTGCCTGGTTGTTCTCGATCCATGAGTCAATTGTCTCGCGCTAACCTTGTTGTACCTTGGGCGGCGACACGAGAATGGGCACAATGGTGGAAACTGCCATGATGCCGGCGATGATGTGAAGGCCGCTTGAATAGGAGCCGCTCGAATGAAGGGTGTGAGCAATCAGCAGCGGACCGAAGGCGCTGGCGGCTCCCCACGCCGTCAGCATAAGTCCATAGATGGGGCCAACGTTTTTGGCGCCGAAGTAGTCGGCAGCGAAGGCGGGCATGGTACCAAAACCTCCGCCATAGCACATGAGGATGACGAACGATACGAAGGTGAGAATAGCAGCGGACGTGATCGAGGGAAGTATCCAAAACAGGGCGAATTGGAGGAGAAACATTACCGCGAAAGTCCATCGGCGAGTAATGGTGTCAGAGATCCAGGCCCAGACGACGCGTCCGGCTGCGTTGCCTATGCTGACGACGCCGACCATTCCTGCGGCAACGGCCACGGTGACGGAAGCAATTTTTTGGAACATGGGCGACTCTTGCGAGATGAGGGAGATTCCGGCGGAGGTATTAAGAAAAAGCAGTAGCCATAGGGCCCACCATTGCCATGATTTCAAAGCGGCGGCCAGGGTGTAGTCCTTGGTAGCGCGCTGCGCAGTTTGAGAGGCGCTGGGAGTCCAGCCGGCGGGTTTCCATCCATCGGGAGGGTTGAGCATGAAGAGGCCCGTGGCCATGGTGACGATGAGATAACCGATTCCAAGGTAGGCGAAGGTTTGCAGCACTCCTACTGTTTGAATAAGCCGGTTGGCGACGGGTGCGGTGACGAGGGCCCCAGCGCCGAAGCCCCCAACCGCTACACCTGTGATAAGTCCGCGGCGGTCTGGAAACCATTTGACTAAGACGGCGACGGGGACGATGTAACTGAACCCAAGTCCGATGCCGCCAATGACTCCATAACTGAGATAGAGCCAGAGTAAGTTGTTGGCTGAGAAACTGGCGAGGAAGACGCCGAGGCCGTACAGAAATCCGCCCGTGAGAGCGACCACGCGGGGACCTTTCTTGTTGAGCCATAGGCCGCCGAAGAAGGCAGCGATACCGACGACGCAGATGCAGATGGTGAAGGTGAGGGTAACCTGCGCGATGGACCAGCCGAATTGTTTTGAAAGGGGATTGCGGAAGACGCTCCACGCATAAACCGCGCCGAGCGCCATCTGCATCAAAAAACCTGCTGCCGCAATTCCCCAGCGATTCTTGATTGCCATAGAGAGATCCTCCGACCTATCGGTTTCGACAAATCCGCATGGTTAGATGTCGGTAGGCAGGCAGCGGAAACCTGCTGAATAAACCACGAAACGTCTGCCGCGCAAAAAACCAATGAGTGTGAGGCCTAATTCGCGGGCGAGCTTGACGGCGAGGCTGGATGGTGCGGAGACTGAAGCCAGGATCGGGATGCCGCCGGCCAAAGCTTTCTGCACGATTTCGAACCCACCGCGGCCGCTCACCAACATAACATGCCGGGCCAAGGGGAGGCATCTCTGCATCAAAGCCCAGCCAATGATTTTATCCACGGCATTGTGGCGACCGATGTCTTCGCGCAGGGCGAGTAACAGGCCGTTTGAGTCAAACAGAGCGGCAGCGTGAAGACCGCCGGTGCGACTGAAGACTGCTTGCTCAGCGCGTAGAGTTTCAGGCAACGAGCAGAGGCGGTCAGGGTCGAATCGAAAGTCGCGATCGGGAGACCTCAAGCCACGGTTGCGAATGGCGTCAATAGAAGCCTTGCCGCAGATGCCGCAACTGGAGGCGGCGAAGAAATTTCTGCTGAGATTGGTGGAATCGAAGGAGGAGTCTTGAAGTTCAACTTCGACAACATTGCTCTTGATGCCGTTTTGAGGCCGTACCGCATGAATATTGGCGATTTGATCGGGAGATTCGATGATTCCCTCGGTCAGTAGAAAGCCGCTGGCGAGCTCGAGATCGTGCCCGGGCGTGCGCATGGTGACGGTCAGAGGTCTTCCTGCGAGGCGAATTTCGAGTGGTTCTTCGGCGGCTAGAGAGTCCTGAAGCGAGCGAACATTGCCGTCTTCCCACTCCGTCACTTGCGTCAGCTCGACGCTTCGTTCGGGTGCACGCATGATAACTCCTGACAGTTAAGACTTGAGGCTGGCGCCCACTTCAAGATATGCCAGCGGGAAACGCCACGATCCCTACCGCATCAGATGCAGTTGTGATGCGGATAGGCACTTCGATAGCATCTAACTGGGAAATGTTGTGGGTTTCATGTGAGCTGCCGGAAGAATTGGCGGTAACAAAGTGCGAGAAGGACACTCGAATGAAATTGCGTGTTAAAGGGAATTCGCTGCGTCTCAGAGTATCGCCGTCGGAGGTGACGCGGTTAATTGAGGACGGACGGATCGAGGAAACGATCTACTTTGGCGAGAAGGACGATTCGAAATTGACTTATTCATTGGAGCACAGCCCACGCTTATTGGGGATCAGCATGGAGTATCGCTTGCACGAGGTCGCTGTGGTTGTCGCGACGGAGGAAGCGAATCGCTGGGCCGGCAGCGAACAGGTTGGGATCTATGGCGAGACTGGCGCAATCCATCGCGTGGAATTATCGGTCGAGAAGGATTTTGCTTGTCTGGATCGAGATGAAGAAGAGAACGCGGACACGTTCCCGAATCCCAAACAAGGTGCCGCGTGTTGAGTTGGGTCGCAGATAGTGCGCACATGATTCACCTAGAGTGGCGGCTTTGCGGCGACGGCAGGGTCACGGCCGTGAGTATCGATACTATTTACAATGAAGTAGTGAAGCGGTTTAGGCGCGCACACGGAAGAAATAACCCATCATGATTGAGGCTGACGTAGTTGTCGTCGGGGCCGGCCCGGCTGGAATTGCGGCCGCTACAACTGCGGCTCATAAGGGTTGCAGTGTTGTTGTGGTCGATGACAACGCTAGCGCCGGCGGGCAGATTTGGCGCGATGCGGTCTCGTCAGCAAACGGTAAGAGTGATTCGAAAAAAGCACGTGCGTTTGCGGAGTTTCATCAGTCAGGCGCGCGGTTGCTGGCGGGACGAAAGGTGTTCGATGCACCTCAACCGCGAGTCTTAAGGACCATTGCCGAGGGCTCCGCAGGACCGGGAGAAAGCCTTGCGTGGAGACGAATGATTATTGCAACGGGCGCACGGGAGCGGTTCCTACCGTTTCCCGGATGGACACTGCCCGGTGTGGTTGGTGCGGGCGGGTTGCAGGCGTTGGCGAGGAGCGGCTTCCCGGTCAAGGGGAAGCGCATTGTGGTGGCAGGGACAGGGCCTCTGCTGCTGGCAGTCGCATTTCATTTGCAGCAGAAGGGCGCAAAGATCGTCACGATTGCAGAGCAGGCACAGGTGGCGAGATTGATGGGGCTGGCGATTAAGCTTTGGTCGCATCCTGCGAAGGGCTTGCAAGGCATAGGGTATCGCGCGGCGCTTGGTCGCGTTGGTTATCGGACGGGATGCTGGGTTGCGAGTGCGGTAGGCGCGGAAAAGGTCAACTCTGTTCAGTTGACCGACGGGAAGCGAACGTGGACGGAGAGTTGCGACCTATTAGCTTGTGGCTTTCATCTTGTTCCGAATACGGAGTTAGCGTTGTTGCTTGGTTGTAAGTTGGATGGCGATAATGTGCACGTGGATGGAGATCAGAAGACATCGGTGAGCGACGTATATTGTGCGGGGGAACCAACCGGCATAGCGGGACTGGACGCGGCATTGGCGCAAGGTCAGATCGCTGGATTGTCGGCTGCCGGCGAAGAACGGATTCCGCCGGGATTGCGCGCAAGACGAGATCGAGAGGGAGACTTCGGCCGGGCTATGGATCGTGCATTCGCGCTAAGGCCTGAGTTGTTCTCGTTGGCTGCGAACGACACGATTGTTTGCCGTTGCGAAGATGTGCGCTATGCGGAACTAGCGGGTTGGCGATCATGGACCGAAGCGAAGTTGCAAACGCGTTGCGGAATGGGAGCGTGCCAGGGACGGGTCTGCGGCCCGGCTGTCGAAGCGCTCTTTGGATGGAAAAACTTATCTATCCGTCCTCCACTTTATCCTGTTCTTACGTCAGCCCTATGTGATCACGATGAAATTCGAGTTATCCAGGAGAGCTTATGAAATGGTTTGGCGTTATGCCTGCAATGACTACCCCGTTCGATATCGACCTTGAAGTTGACTACTCATTTCTGGCCCGACATGCCCAGTGGTTATTGGAGAACGGATGCAATGGCTTGGTGATGCTGGGATCGCTGGGTGAGGGTGCGACGCTTGAGCATAACGAAAAGATTGAGATTTTAAAGACTGCCGTCAAGGCGTCGGAGAGTCATGGAACGCCGGTGGTGGCGGCGATTTCATCACTGTCGACAAAGACGGCCGTCGGCCTGGCGAAGGAAGCTGAGGATGCAGGATGCAGCGGACTGATGGTGTTGCCGCCGTACGTTTATGCGTCGGATTGGCGAGAGATGAAGAACCATGTTTCATCAATCATTGGAGCAACGAAGCTGCCTTGCATGCTTTACAACAACCCTGTTGCTTATACGACCGATTTTCTTCCCGCGCAGATTGCCCAGTTAGCAGGCGAGCATCCCAACTTGGCGGCGGTGAAAGAATCGAGCGCGGATGTGCGCCGGGTGATGGCCATTCGCGAGGTGCTGGGCGATAGGTTGACGATTTTTGTTGGTGTCGATGACGCAGTAGTTGAGGGAGTGGCGGCTGGGGCGACGGGATGGATTGCGGGGCTTGTCAATGCGTTCCCTGCGGAGTCTGTACATTTGTTTAACCTGGCTCGCGAGGGAAAGCGCGAAGAATTATTTGAGCTATATCGCTGGTTTTTGCCGCTGCTGAGGATGGATACGGTGCTCAAGTTTGTGCAGCTTATCAAGTGGGTGCAGGTTGCAACAGGAACAGGATCGGCGAGAGTGCGCCCGCCCAGGCTTGAATTGCACGGGGTCGAATTGAGCGAGGCGCAGGCTGTTTTGAAAAAAGCACTGGATGATCTGCCTGCGGTGCGCTCCACGCCGTTCGGATCGCTGCAGGAAGCATGACCGCCGCACTATTTAGTGTTTGTCAGGATAGGAGATTTCATCGAGAAAGCGCCAGCGCGGCAACCAATCTCAAGTAAGTGGTTCTTGATTGAAGATGGCGCGCAGGAAAACGATGGGCATTTCATTTTCGCGGAGAACTGCGTCATTGAAAGCGCGGTCGGTCATCTTGCCGCTGTCACCATTTCATGAGATAGGCACACTGGTAAAGAGGAGGGTAGTTGCCGTTGACCGAACGCCCGACCTCGGCCACGGCATTATCGCGTTCATGACCGACTTCGCTGACGAGATAGTCAACAGCTTCGGCAGGTGTCATTTTGCCGAGATGAAAACTGAGTGAGAAGACGACGCGCGCACAGCGATGCATGCGCCAAAAGAGCGCGGCGACACGCTGTTCCGGAGTTTTGTGAAATCCATGATCCCAGAAGGTTATCTCCCAGTAGAGTGCATTGCCTTCGATCCAAAAGCCGGCATCGAATAGACCGCGATACGGGCGATAGCGGGCCAGGGAGAACTCCTGAATCCGATGACCGGGTATAAGTTCATGAAACACCGTTGCGCGTGAAAAATAGATGTTGTTGCCGCGCATACTCATCAGGCGCTGGTCGTACTCCATGGTGTCGGTGGGATAGCTTACCGTGATTCTGTCGCCAGAGACACAGCCGTCGGGTGGATGTGATTGGAGACCATCCGTTTTATCAAAACAGCGGCGGAGAGTGGCTGTGTTTCCGTCTGGCGTTGCAATGTTCGGGACATGATATACAGAATGGTACACATAAAGTTGGCGTGCAGCGCAGATCGTTTGTCGCGGCCACAGCAAGTAAGGAGCAACACCCGATGAGCGACTATATAGCAATCATGGCGAACGGCGAAGCGCTTGAAGTGGAGCGAGGAGTGACCGTAGCAGCTGCAATGATGGGGGCGGGGATGATGACGCGACGCTCGGTGAGCGGGGAGCCGCGTCAGCCGCTTTGCGGCATGGGAATCTGCTATGAATGCCGTGTCGAGATTGATGGAGTCGCATACCAGCGAAGTTGCCAAATTGCTTGTCGGCAAGGAATGAAGATTGTTACAGGTCGCTAAGTGGCCACGAGGGCGCGTGAAGAAAGCGCACGGGCAGGTACGGATCGATGGGGATGTGTGAAGGAGTGCCGGTGATCTGATCGGCAATCAACTCGCCGGTGGCAAGGGATGTGGTGATTCCCAGGCCTTCATGGCCGGTGGCGAGCAGGAGGGAATCATTATTCGAAGCAGGGCCTATCAATGGAAGCTTGTCGGGAGTTGCGGCGCGAAATCCAGTCCAGACGCGAATGGCGCTGAGAGTAGTTATTCCAGGTAGGTAGAGCGCGGCTCGGGCCAGCATGGCGCTGAGTATGGATTGATCGACTTGCTTGTACTCGGCCCCGAATTGGCGCGATGAACCAATCAACAACTGACCGGTGTGTCGAGGTTGTACGTTGAAAGCAACCGAGTCGCCTCCAACGCTGTGGGCACTCTTCAAATAGCCCAGTTCGACGAGTTGATGTTTCACGAAGCCGGGATAACGGTCGGTGATGACGAGGTGCCCTTTGCGCTTGCGAATCGGCAGGGTTGGATCCAGGTGAATGGAGTTGGCACCGAACGCGTTGACGATGTGGCGAGCGCGAATTTCAGTAGAATCTTCAAGAAGTAGCGACTGGCCAACGATAGACTTTACCGCAGATCCGACTAATAGCTGTGTGCCGAGACTCTGGGCTTTTGCAACCAACTCCATTGCGACGCGGGGCGGGTAAACAATCGAGTCTTCTGAAACAAGCAATGCTCCTGCAAGGCCTGAAGCGAGATTGGGTTCGAGGTCAGAGAGTTCAGTTGCGGTTAACAGCCGGCAGGGAACTGAACGTGCGGAATACCATGCCTGCTTGCGTTCGGCGGCTTCCATCTCTTCGCGATCGGCGGCGATCCACAAGGTTCCGCGTTGCTCAAACTCGGCCGATGGAGATAAGTGCGGAGCAAGCGATTGCCAAAGTTGCTGAGAGTATCGGGTCAGGGCAAATTGCGCTTCGGAGTCGTCCATGACGACGATGTGGCCCATGCCGGCTGCGGTAGCTCCACTGCCCACAACATCGCGCTCGATAAGTATGACTTCAAGGCCGCGTTGTGCGCATGAGAAGGCACAGGCAGCGCCGACGATACCTCCTCCGGCGATGGCTACATCGAACTCTCCGCTGACATTCATTCCATCGTGTCCGAGGCTGATGGTATGCCGGTGCGGAAGGGGTCTTCGGGCTGGAAGATTAGCGTAGCTTCGGCGGTTACGTGGGCTGTGCCAGTGATGTAGGGAATGATGCGATCACCATCGCGCTCGATATGGCCTTTGAAGACTGTGCCGAGGATGCCCTCTTGCCTCCACTGCTGACCTGGTTCCAATTTGCCGTCGGCAACCAGGCATGCCATCTTTGCGCTGGTACCGGTACCACATGGCGAGCGATCGTAAGCATTGCCTGGACAAAGTACAAAGTTGCGCGCGCTGTTTGTGGGGTCGTGAGGTGGCGTGTAGAGCTCGATGTGATCGATCTCCTCGCCATTTGCACCTGTGATGCCGCTCGATCTGAGCGCCTGTCGAATTCTCCAAGTGAATGAAGTTAGTTCCTCGACGTGATCGAGTAGAAGTTTATATGGATGATCTCCCACGAGGAAGAACCAGTTACCGCCCCACGCGACGTCGCCGTGCACGAGGCCGAAGCCGGGTACTTCAACAGGAACATGCGTGCGATAACGATACGCGTCGATGTTACGGATCGTTACTTCGCCATTTTGAAGCAGAGAGACTTCGACATCTCCAACGGGTGTTTCGAAGCGATGATTGCCAATGCCTATCTTTCCCAGGTAGCGGAGTGTGGCGGCGACACCGATCGTACCATGTCCGCACATGCCCAGATAGCCAGCGTTATTGAAGAAGATGATGCCGGCGGCGGCTGATGGATCGACGGGTTCGAGTAGATAGGCTCCCACTAGAACATCGGAACCTCGAGGTTCACAGAGGATGGCGCGTCTGTAGATGTCATGGTCGGCGCGCAACCGTTTGAGGCGTTGAGCGAGCGAGTCTGAGCCCAGGGATGGCCCTCCAGAGAGCACGCACCGGGTTGGTTCGCCGGCGGTATGGGAGTCGAGGATGTCGATGCGATCAGATAGGTGGAGAGTATTGGTCATGGTGTGCGGGTCAACAGGGATATGTTGATTCACAGTTTACTCTGCGGCTGTGGGTTGAGGGGTATTTCCTCGATAGAGGGAGTTGAGTCGATTGAAAAACGCTGGATCTACGAAGGATTTCGTTGACAGCTACGAAGCTCTTCGTATAACGTGTGAAACATTATGACGAAGACCACCAAGGCGCTGCCTCGACCAACGGAATCGGAGCTGGAACTGCTCAGGATTCTATGGGAGAAGCAGCCAGCTACCGTACGCGAAATTTACGATGCGCTCAATGTGGAACGAGCTTCTGGATATACGACGGTGCTGAAGCTCTTGCAGATTATGACTACGAAGGGATTGGTGGTGCGCGACGAGGCCAATCGTGCGCACGTCTATCGGGCAGCGATCAGCCAGGACGACATGCAGAGCAAGATTCTTAGAGACTTGAGTGTTCGCTTGTTCAGCGGATCGGCGGCGCAACTCGCCTTGCACGCATTGGCGATGGAGCCTGCCAGCGTGGGCGAACTTGATGAGATACGGGCATTGATCGAACGCAAGCGAACCAACAGAAGCTGAGATGAATACCGGAAAGGATCTGTCATGACACATACTCTCCAAGCTATTGCGTGGACACTCATCCACTTCTCCTGGCAAGCCACGGCTATCGCGATTGTGTATAGGCTCGCGAGCCTGGCGAACGCTCGTCGGTCAAGCCAATCGCGTTACCTGGCAGCACTTTTTGCAATGCTGCTCATGATGTCAACATCGGTGGTGACGTTCGCATGGGAGTTGGATGCAGCGGCGACAACAAACACATTGTCGAACATGGCCACTGAGGCGACGGGCTTCATCGCAAATTCCGATCTTCCGCATACCATGAAGCCCGGGATCATCGGGTCGCACTACGAGGCGCGAACGATTTCGTTGACCAGCCTATTGCCATGGATTGATGGTCTGTGGGTTCTTGGAGTGACGGTGCTGGCGTTGCGCAGCCTTGGTGGTTGGATGATGCTCCAACGTCTTCGCACGTCGGCGAGTACAGATGTTCCCGCAGATATGGAAGCAACTTTCGAGCGCATTTGCGTCGCGCTAGGATTACGTCGAACCGTCATGCTGCGCGTGTCAAGCGCCCTTGCGGGCCCCGTGACAGTGGGTGCATTGCGGGCGATGGTTCTGTTGCCGCTTTCGGCTGTAACATCACTTGGTCCCGATGAACTCGAAGTGGTGTTGGCACACGAACTGGCGCACGTGCGGCGCGCCGATTTTTTCTGGAACCTTGTTCAGACGTTGGCTGAGACGCTGTTTTTCTTCCATCCGGCGGTATGGTGGATTGGCGGCAGAATTCGGCATGAGCGCGAACTGTGCTGTGACGACCTGGCATTGACGGTGTGTCCGAATCCGGTGGTGTATGCAAGCGCTCTATTCAGGCTTGAACAGCATCGTTCGCGGCACTGGCGTATGGCGATGGCGCTCGATGGGCATCAGTCCTCACAAACGCTGCGCATGCGCATTGCGCGAATTTTAGGTGAACCTATTTCTTCGAACGCAGGCCGGAGAATGCAGCCCTTTTCACTGGCTGCGGCGGTCGCGGCACTTATTGTTTTATTACTCCCGGCGCCACAGGTTCTTGCGGGTCTTCGCCCAGTGCATCAGGTGGTTGATGTGCGAGCGGCGATTACCAAATCGTTGAAGACGGCTGTTACGGCTGTGCCTTCGGCGGCTGTGGGTCAAAATCCCGCTGCCGCGACGCCGGTACCTAATCCCAATCCTCAAGCTGTTGCGCCTGAGACTGCTCCCGCAGTACAAGAGCCCGAAGCGGAGCTGCGATCGAGCGATAAATCGGAAGACAACGCTTCATCCAAAGGAAGCTACATCGACCGAATGAAGGCCGCAGGCTACGATGTGGATCTGGATAAGTTCATTGCGATGAAGATTCAGAATGTGACGCCGGAGTATGCGCGTGCAATGTCGCAGATCGGCTTCGGGAAACTCAGTGCGGACGACCTAATTGCGTGCAAAATTCAAGGTGTTTCGCCGGAATATATTGCTGAACTAAAGCAAAAGGGTTTGGCAGTCGAGAGTGTTCGGAATGCAATCTCATTTCGCATCTTTCAAGTGACACCGGAGTTTGTTGCGGGCATGAAGGCTGCAGGATTCGATGGCTTGGGCTCCGAACAGTTGCTGGCGATGCGTGTGCAGGGTGTCACACCTGAATATGCTCGAAGCATCAAGCAGCAATTCCCAGGAGCGACGGCCGAGGACTTGGTGAAGACGCGAATATTCCACATTGACGCGGACTTCATCGCTTCCGCAAAGAAGCACGGATTTGGGAACCTGCCGCTGGAGAAGCTAGTGCAACTGCGCATCTCAGGATTGTTGGACGATGAGTCAAAATAGCGCGCGGTAACTTTTCGAAAAGCAAATCTGCTTGCCACTGCATATATGCTCACTGCGAGCGAACGCGCTATGCCGCGCCTGGAGAGCCACGCGTTCTTTTCAGCCTGGGAACGGAGTCTATATGAAATCGAATGCGAGATTCGCAACGTTTGCAATGGTGTTGGTTGCTGCTATATCGCTTCATGCTGCGGCCCCGCTGCGTGCTCGCTGCACGATCGGACCGAGTGAAACCGCGGGAAGACTCAGGCTCAGCATTGAAGATGGTGACTGCAAGCCCGAGCAACATTGTGGCTCGAATTTCAGCAATGATTCATTTAGTCAATTCAAGGGAGTTTCACTATCGGATCTGTCGCATGATGGTGCGCAGCTCACTGCAACGCTGACAGCGGAAGCGGGAACGTTTACCTGCAGCGGCCTGGTGCATGAAGGTGTGTTGACCGGCAGTTCATTATTCATTCCCGACGAAGCTTTTGTAGATCGTATGAAGCAGATGGGCTTTCCCAGTGTCGATTCAGAGAAGCTGCAGGCCTATGCGTTTATAGGTGTCGAGAGCGGATATGTGCGTTCGCTGCAACAGACCGGGATTAAGGGGATTACCGTGGACAATTTAATTGCGCTGCGCATTTTCAGGGTAGATCCAACGTACATCCATAGCATTATCAGCCTTGGATACGAATTGCCGGATGCCGACAGACTTATCGGACTGCGCGTGCAAGGAGTCGATGCGGCCGAAGTACGCGAAATCCGTTTGCTTGGCTATCAGCCTTCATTGGATGAACTCCTCCAGATACGGATTTTTCATGTTACCCCGGACTTCATTCGCCGCATGGAAGCCAGGGGACTCAAGAATCTAACAATTGCCAAACTCGTTCAAATCAGAATTTTTAACCTGGCGGATTAAACACGCATTGGTCATGGAGTGGGGCTTGGTCTTGTGCGAGCGGTTGTTAGGAGTCTGCGCTCAAGATTTGATATGCGCGGCGCGAGATCTGATTTGGTCGTCAACGACGCTGAGTGCCGCAGAGAGACTAGGCGCCATCCGCGGACGGCGCCATCGAGGCCACTCTGCTTGCTGGCGCAAAAGAGTGAGAAAGATAGTACTGGGACGATGCCGACTTTCAGACCTGCGCAGATCGAACGTATGAGTGGAATCGCGACAGGAGAAGCTGAAAATGCACGACCGAGACAGGGTGGAAGGAACTACTTCGCGAGCGCCGCTCGGTCAGCTTGTTTCTTTTGCCGCTTGATCTTCGCCCAGCGTTTGCGCTGCGCAACCGCAATGGCTTCACGCGCGTCGGCACTGAGTGAACGCTTCACCTGCTTATTCGCGGACGGCTGCTTGGCGGACTTAGGTGCTGCTCCATCCGCAGTCGCCAGAGACTTAACATGGGTCAGCAACGCAATTGCTGCATCGATTTGCTTTACGAATCGACCTGTTGCTTTGGGTACAACCAATTCCTTGCTCATAGTTCTAAGATCTCCTCGCCGGACTGTTACACTCTTCCGGATTCTCATACTTAGAATACCAGCATTTGGGAGAACGCTGGTTGTCGAGCAGGGAAGTTTGTCGGGCCACGGAGAAGATTTAGAGTATGTACCTTAAACAAGTCGGGATGATGAGTGGAGATCATCGACATAGAGAGAAAGTGCGCAGAGCTTACATTATTGAATCTCAAATGCGGTCAGATACAAAACGCAAATAATGCAGTGAGACCAACGCCGAGCATTTCTACTGTTCTTGAAAACCTTAATGGCATGTTCTTGGATATCGAATGTGCACCAGCATCGATAAGAGTTTTGCCATATATCTTAAGGTGGGAAGAATCGCTATGTGATAAATTCGTCCTGTCATGCGTAAATCCTTTGCACGGTTCGCTGTAGCGCTTATGCTCTTGCTCGCAGCAGTGCCAGGCTTGGCCCAGGCTGGCGCAGGCACGACTACCAGCCATGAAGAAAAAGGCGGCGTCTCTTTAAGGAGCCAAAAGCCTGTTCAGGCTGCGAGTCCTGTTCCCAGTTCACAAGGCACAACCAGTAATAGCCCTAGTTCCCAGTGTGCGGATGGTCCTTGCAAATTTCCAGAGGCGCACATAAGCGTGATCGATCCACCGGTCGTGGCTGCGCCTATTTGGTCACGGCACGATCGCATTTTGTGGGGCGCCGAACTGGTGCTGGCGCTACTTGGATATGTCGGAATCGTCGTTGCCGTAGGTACTCTGAAAACAATAAAAAGGCAGATAGACTCGATAGAGAAGATCGGCCAGGCGGTCATCGAAAGCGCCAATGCGGCGACGCTGATCGGTCGCACAATGATTAGTTCGCAAAGGCCTTGGATCTTGATGAGTGTGGAGCGATCGAAAGAAGCGCCCGAAACCTTTAATATCTCGGCGACTAACTGTGGCCGCACGCCCGCCGAGATCATCGATTGTCCAGATCGAGTGAATGTTGTGCTGAACGATAAGCAACTGCCCACAAACCGCGGAAACGCGATCAAAGGTTTCGGATTACTGTCGGTCCCGATCATGCTGCTTCCCGGTGAGTCGACGATCATACAACGATTTGGCAGAGATGATTTGAAATGGGTATGCAAGTCCGAAGAGAGCCGGAAAAAAGTGGAACGAAAGGAAGAGACGATCTTTATATACGGAAGTGTGATCTATCGAGAGCCCGCTGTGTCAGACTTCGAGCAAGTGCACAGGACGGACTGGTGTTGCAGGTATGTGCATGGTGAGACGTCAAGCAGTCTCTTGATTGACGGGCCTCCCGACTATAACAAGCACCTTTAGCTTGTCACGAGAACACTGCGCGCTTTCGAGTCGCCGTGCTGCCGATTCGATGCCAAGGCGTCGCGATGGACACATTACATCGCTTCAACTTCCGGGAATTGCAAATCAGCGCCGGACTCATCATCGCCAAGTCGCAGGAGCCTGTGCAGGTAGGCTCTCGAAATATGAAGGCTGCGGGCCGCCAAAGTCTTATTGCCATCGTTTTGACGGACGGCTGCCAGGGCAAGCCTGATCTTGTAGTTCGTAAGATGCTTTTCGAACGATCCCTCCGGAAGATATGTGCCGATATCGACAACATTCTCATTTCGTCCGCGGATTTTAGCGGGCAAGTCGTCGGGGTAGATGTTGTCTCCCTGGCAGAGAATGAGGGTGCTCTGGATGACGTGTTCCAACTCGCGAACATTTCCCGGCCATGGGTAGGTCTGGAGCAAAGCGAGTGCCTGCGGATCGATGCTGGTTGCGGGCAGGTTATACATCCGGGAGTAGAACTGCAAGAAATGTGAGGCGAGGCGCGGGATATCTTCGTGATGATCGCGAAGCGCGGGCGCATTCACTCGAACCACATTGATTCTGTAGTAGAGATCTTGCCTGAACGTTCCTTGCGCGACCATTTCGTCGAGATTGCGATGAGTAGCGAAGATTACGCGCGCACGCAAGGGGATGAGGCGGTTGCTTCCCAGGCGGCTGAACTCGCGCTGCTGAAGCACGCGCAGAAGTTTGACTTGGGCCTGCAGAGATAGATCACCGATTTCGTCAAGGAACAGGGTACCGCAGCCGGCTTCTTCGAGATAGCCTTGGCGAGTTCCCACAGTGCCGGTGAACGCGCCCTTTTCGTGCCCGAATAACTCTGCCTCAATCAAAGTCTCGGGGATTGCGCCACAGGAGACGGCCACAAAGGGTTGATTGGGACGAGCGCCGAGATTGTGAATCGCACGGGCGATCAGTTCTTTGCCCGTGCCGCTTTCGCCAGTAACAAAGACGGCCACATTGAGGTCGGCGACGACATGAACGAGGCGATAGATCTCTTGCATCAGCGGACTGGAACCGATCATTCCATCGCATGTATCGGTCTCTGCAGCGTGATGTGTAATGCGGCGACGTGGCTGGAGAGGCAGGTTGTTCTGAACCGAAGCCAAAGTAGTCTTCAAGTCGAGGATGGATCCGGCGGTGCGGAAATAACCTTTGGCGCCGATTCGAACGAGTTCAACGGCAGTGGTCTCGACGCCGTCGTCAGCCACGATGATCACGAAGGCGCGAGACGCAATAAGGCGCCGTGAGCATTCGATGCGCTCGTGCAGCGAACTGGTACCCGGACTGAGATGGAGGATGAACGCATCACACTTTGCGTCCCCGAGTAATTGGGTAATTCCGGCTTGCGTCGGCTCTAAGAGCACTTCGAAGTCTTTACCAAGGGTATTCGCTATTCTTCGCTGCAGCTCGAGGTCTTCCGAATATAGTGCAATCCGTACCATGACTCTCCTATTTCCGTATGCGTGCCAAACAATAAAGCAACGGAGATCTAACTAAAGTGCGGTGACGCAATCTTCAGCGGCGCACGAATCCATCAACGCAAAAGTTTGCGCGTTACACGGCTCTTGGGTTAAGAAGCATAGCCCAAATGAGGGGAGTAGGTGAGTTCCATTATTTAGGGTTGGCAGAGGCGTGTCAATCGATTTGCCGCTTCAACGGTGACCTTAACTGACTAACGTAATAACTCTTTTGGGGTATGTTGATTCTTGCGATTGATGGATTTCTATTTTGAAACTATGTATACGCTTTGCTGCGCAACAGGAGCATCACTGTAAACAGTCGTACACGCACGGATCGGGAAGTCGAGCTAAGGTCGTTGAAAACTCGGGTCTTGTTGAGCTTCCTTGTTTGGCCTGCGAATTGCTTTGTTATTCCCGAATAGGTTTGGAAGGATTCTCAGGATGCAGTCAATTGCCTGGTGGCCAACGGTCGTTGTCCTTGCCATCGCGACATTCACGGATATTCGCAGCCGCCGGATTCCAAACTGGCTGGTGCTTCCGTTTCTCTGCGTAGGCGTGGGGATGTCGTATTGGTTTGGTGGTTGGCATGGGGTCGGGCAGAGTTTCAGCGGTGTGGCCCTGGGTGCTTCGATCTACGGAGTTCTGTGCTGGATGGGTGGAATGGGCATGGGCGACTTGAAGCTGGTTGCAGCGATCGGCGCCTGGGTAGGCCCGAGCCAACTGTTAACTGCCTTGATACTTACCGGAATAGTTGGCGCCCTTATGGCTCTTTCGTGGGCTGCCGTTGGAGGGTTCCTGGGGGATATGTTTGGAAACGTGGCAGGCTTGATGCTCCACATTAAGGAGCGGGGAGTGCGTCCTCACCCGACATTGGTGATTAGCAATGCCAAGACTCACAGGATGCCGTATGCTCCAGCGATCGCAATCGGAACACTAGTCTCCTTCCTTGCACATTAGTGGCGGAAAGTCTAAATGCGTAATTAGGAATTAGTTGGACTATCGGATTAATTAACGAGAAGTAACGTAACTGTCAGGAAATGGCGATCTCATGAACTCTAACTTTAGCGCACATCTAGATGCACCGAATGTCGAGCCGTTAGGAACTGACGGACTCTCGATTGCCGTGATTGGTCCAGATAACCTGCTTCGCTCGGCGGCGGCCAGGGCGCTGGCAGGATGCCATAAAGGTGAGGTGCGAGAATTCTCTTCCTATCCGCCGTGCCTCGGGGATCTACCGCAATTGCTCGACCAGCATCACGATATCGTGATGATTGAATTGGACAGCAATCCAGATTATGCGCTCGACCTGGTAGAGGGTATCTGCGCCAGCGGAATGTCGACCGTGATGGTCTACTCGAAAGACGCCGATCCTGACGTGACCGATCCTGACTTGTTGATGCGCTGCATGCGTGCGGGCGCTCGCGAGTTTCTCAGCATGCCATTTGGCGATAAGTCAATGTCCGAGGCGCTGGTTCGTGCTGCTGCGCGCCGGCCCACGACGCGCGCAGACAAAGAAACGGGAGGCCGGCTGCTGGTTTTTTGCGGAGCCAAAGGCGGCGCCGGCGTAACCGCGATCGCGTGCAACTTTGCCATTGCCTTGAGTATGGAATCTTCAGAGAGCACGCTGCTGATCGATCTGGATCTTCCCATGGGCGATGCGGCTCTCAACCTTGGAATTGTTGCCGATTACTCAACCGTCGATGCGCTGCAGAATGCAAACCGGCTGGATTCCAGTTTTCTCTCCAAGCTTATCGTCAAGCACAGTTCGGGTATATCGGTACTAGCCTCTCCTGGAAATGTCTCCGCATATCAGCCTTCGAATGAAGCGATCGACAAGCTGTTGACCATTGCCCGACAGGACTTCAAGAACGTAGTTGTAGATGTGGGATCGAGACTCGATTCGACCACGAGCATGGCTCCCTTAAGCGATGCGACCATGTTTTACCTGGTGACGCAGACCGGAATTCCCGAACTACGCAATGCCAATCGTTTGATCTCGCAGTATTTCAGCTCTGAAAGCGCAAAGCTCGAAATCGTGCTCAATCGATATGAGTCGCGTGGAACGAAAATCTCCGACGAAAACGTGAGGAAGGCTCTTACCCGGGCTGCCAAGTGGAGAATCCCCAATGATTATGCATCTATTCGACGGATGCAGGATAATGCGGCTCCGGTAGCACTGACCGACTCGTATATTTCGCGGCAGATCGGGCAGATGGCGAGATTTGTTTGCGGACTTCCGGAAATCCCTGAGAAAAAGAGAGGTTTCAGCCTGAAAGGGTTGGGATTGGGATTGTCGACGAAGGGCTCTCCCGCTGAAGAATCCGCGGATGTTCTCCAATTACAGTTAGTGACAGGGCAAAGTAAGCCGTCCAGCGCGCGCCTTTTGGAAGACGAATTTGAACAGCCCTCTTTGGTGACCGCGTCGAGCGAGAAGTCGGCGGAGATCGTTCCATACAAAGAGATCGAAAAGGAGGCGGAGCCAGGTCCCCTGTACGGCGACACAGGCGAGAAGATAGCCTTTGAACTTGAAGATATCGATGACTCGACATATGAAGAAGCGAACGAAGAGCTGCCAAAAGTCGAATGGTATACGCCCACTGCGATCACTTGCGGCACTGGACTTAGCGATACTCAACTAAGAGCCACAGCTTCGGTTCCCGGTACTTTTACGTACACTCCACCGGAAGGCTTCAAGCTGCCGGCCGGTACACACACCATTTGGGCGACGTTTACGCCGGCACGTCGAGGCCGTCATGCGAAGTCGGTACAGGCTTTCGTGTCGGTCACAGTGCACAAGGCAACGCCTGTCATTTGGTGGAACACGCCGACGGCGATATTCTGCGGAACGCCGCTCAGTATCAATCAACTCGACGCCACTGCGGATGTTCCCGGCTCGTTCACCTACACACCCTCCGAGGGCTACATGCCGGCTGCCGGGGTGCAAACGCTTTCGGTTTTCTTTACACCAGCCGATACCGAGACATACTCGGCGGCCGACGCGCAGGTGCAACTTACCGTCGCAAAATCTGTACCGACGATTAAGTGGCCGATTCCTTTGCACATTCCATTTGGAACTGCGCTCAGCGCTGTTCAACTGAACGCTGCGGCATCCATTCCAGGAACGTTCGTATATTCACCTGGCGAAGGCGACATCCTCACGGCTGGCAGGCATATTCTGTCCGTCATGTTTACTCCGGCAGATTCCGCAAGCCACACCGTTGCGGAGGCCGAAGTGTCAATTATGGTATCGCGCGCGAAACCGGTGGTGACCTGGCGCGCACCGCATGCCATGTCGTTTGGGACTCCGCTTGGCGCAGTCGAATTGAATGCGACGGCATCGGTGGCTGGGAGCTTCGAGTACACGCCTGGCATGGGTGCTGTACTTTCGGCGGGCCGGCATAACCCGGTAGCTCTCTTCACTCCTGCCGACGCGAATAACTACCTTTCCGTCCAGGTCGCAGCGCCTATCGATGTAGTCAGGGCGATTCCCACGATAACGTGGCCCATTCCAGATGAGCTTCCATATGGTAGCCCGCTCGGCGAAGTAGAACTGAACGCCACGGCCTCAGTCCCAGGGACATTTACTTTTGTGCCGGAAGCCGGTACATTGCTGCCGGAAGGAACTCAGGAGCTTACGGCAACATTTATACCTGCGGATGATACTAACTACACCGCGGCACAAGCCTCTGTTTCGCTGATGGTCACCAAAGCTGCGCCGATCGCAGTATCTTGGCCAGCACCGGAAGCCATAACCTACGGAGATCGACTGGGCGCCAGACAGTTGAACGCGACCGCGTCAGTAGCCGGGACTTTTACTTACAACCCACCCGCAGGCGAAGTGCTGGGTGCCGGAAACCATACGCTCTCAGTGACGTTTACGCCCGCAGATGCGCATATGCGCTCGTCGGTCGCGAGTGTCGACCTGGTGGTTCACAAGGCTATACCGAATATTGTTTGGCCGTCTCCTGCCTCAATCTCTTATGGAGTGCCGTTAAGCGCCACGGAACTCAACGCTTCTGCCTCCGTGCCGGGCACGTTTGAATATGCGCCCGCCTTGGGCGAAATACTTGGTGCTGGAGTGAAGCGGCTTTCAGTCAGATTCGCTCCGCTGGACTCCTCGAACCTTATGACGACTGAGGCGAGCACCTCGCTTACGATCAAGAAAGCAGCGCCCACAATTACATGGCCTGCCCCGGCTCCGATTAGCTATGGAACTGCGCTGGGATCGAGACAACTCAACGCCTCGGCGTCTGTTCCGGGCACCTTTACTTACGCACCGTTTACGGGCACAGTGTTAACGGCCGGGTCGCACACAATCTCTGTGTCGTTCGCTCCCTCTGACAACAAGAACCTCGCAACCGTTCAAGCGAGCGTACCGATCGCCGTATTGTTGACGAACATTGCGCTCATGCCTCTGGATTCATTCGAGTCAGATGCCGATATATCGTTTGAATCGGAGGAGGATGAAGCATTCGAAATGCAGCAGAGTAAAGATATCGACACCGAAGAGCGGCTGCGGGCATTTCAGCGCAATCTCGATACTGACAACTCTTTCTTAGGACGGGCACTGCCGGAAGGAATTCATGTGGCGGCGCATGCAACCAGGGATGCGGGACAAACCACGCAGCCCTTCCGCGAAGCTTGGCAAATCGATGATTCACCCTATTTCGAGGTACAGGGCAAGACGCGAAATCGGAGCGGGCTCTACTTACAAGAGGATGGCGAATAGCCACTAAGCCAAATTCATTCCTGTGAAGAACAGGGGATGAAGCGCACTTGTTCGATGGGAAGGGTCTATAAGTGGAATTACTAAATTTTGCAATGTACAAAGCGGAGATACACCGCACTCTGATCGCGAAGCTCGATCTGGAGAAGTTGTCGCGCGTCAACTCGAAACAGGCGCGGGCGGCTGTATCAAGCATTGTGCAGGAGATCATTACCGATAAAAAAGTACCGCTAAGTCTCGAAGAGCAGGAAAAAATTCAGTCCGATCTACTCGACGAAGTGTTCGGGCTCGGGCCGCTTGAACCTCTGCTCAGGGACGAGAAAATATCGGACATCCTTGTTAATGATAAGAACCATATCTTCATAGAGAAGGGTGGCCTGCTGCAGCGCGTCAATGTGTCGTTTCGTGACGATCGGCACTTGCTGCAGATTATCGATCGCATCGTTTCGCGGGTAGGGCGCAGAGTGGATGAATCTTCTCCGATGGTCGACGCGCGCCTTCCCGATGGATCCCGCGTGAACGCGATTATTCCTCCGCTGGCGCTCGATGGTCCATCGCTGTCAATCCGCCGATTTGGCACCGGACCGGTAGCTGCAAACCAACTCGTGAAACTGCAGAGCATATCGCCGGAAATGATGGAAATGCTTTCTGCCGCGGTGCGCGCTCGGATCAGTGTTCTCATCTCAGGCGGCACCGGTGCGGGAAAGACAACGTTCTTGAATATCCTGTCGCAATATATTCCGTCGAACGAACGCATTGTCACGATTGAAGACGCGGCCGAATTGCGCCTGGCACAGGAGAACATTGTTCGTCTCGAAACGCGTCCGCCCAACGTGGAAGGACAGGGTGCTATTCGCCAGCGGCAACTGTTGATCAACAGCCTCCGTATGCGTCCGGACCGGATTGTAATTGGCGAGGTTCGCGGAGAAGAAGCATTCGATATGTTGCAGGCGATGAATACGGGGCACGAAGGTTCGATGACTACGATTCACGCCAACAGCGCCCGCGACGCCATCAGCCGGCTTGAATCGATGGTTGCGATGACTAGTATGAACCTGCCGGAAAGAACGGTTCGTCAACAAATCGCTTCAGCCATAAGCATTATCGTGCAGGTTACCCGCATGAGCGATGGCACTCGTAAGGTGGTCAGCATTACAGAAATCACCGGGATGGAAGAAAACATCATCAGCACCCAAGACATTTTTACGTTTCAGAGAAAGGGAATTGGATCAGACGGCAGAATTCTCGGCACATTTCAGCCGAGTCGAATTCGTCCGAAATTTCTGGAGCAGTTGCGTGCTTCCGGCATCATTTTTCCGCAAAGCATGTTTGAGACACCCATGGAAGTAAGTTGAACGGCTAAGGATTGAATCCATGTTATTGCTCGTAGCGATTGTATTTGTCGGAGTGTTTTCGCTGGTGGCGCTGCTGATCCTGGCGAGCGGCAAGAAGACTACGGCTGAGTCCCAGGTCATCGTGAAGGCGAGTAGGGCATATAAGTCAGCGGATCCGATCGAAGACTTTCGCAAGAGCGTTCTGCTCAGTGCGATTCCATGGATGCACCGTTGGCTAATGAAGATCGAGCTGGCGCCGCGATTGAAGCTTATGCTCTATCAAGCCGATCTCAAATGGACCGTCGGAACGACGCTTCTCATCTCGGTGACGACCTACGCGGTGGCCGCATACCTGGTTTATTTCAGAACCAGAACATTGTTTCTAGCTTTGCTTATATCGGTGCCAATAGGCTTTGCACCGCTGGGTGTGATTGCTTTCAGACGGGCTCGACGCTTCGCGCAATTCGAAAAAGTATTGCCGGATGCACTCGACTTGATGGTGAGCGCGCTGCGAGCCGGCCATAGCTTCAACGCCGCTCTCGGGCTCGTCTCGCGCGAGACGCCTGAACCCGTTCGCAGTGAGTTTCGCATTTGTTTCGACGAGCAGAATTATGGTCTGGAGTTATCCGACGCGATGGAGAATCTGATAACTCGTGTTCCACTTTCAGACCTTAGGATTTCGACTACCGCGATTCTCATTCAAAAAGAGAGCGGTGGAAACCTGGCGGAAGTGCTCAACAATACGGCGGGCGTCATTCGCGAGCGTCTTCGCCTAAAGAAGCAAGTCAGTGTTCATACGGCTCATGGTCGAATGACGGGATGGGTGATCGGGCTGCTTCCGTTAGGGCTTTTGCTGGCTCTCTATATTGTTAACCCTGACCTCGAGAGCCTTTTGTGGAAACGTGATCTTGGCGTGAAGCTCCTTTATGCGGGCGCTGGGACGATGGTGATTGGCGGTCTGCTTATCCGCAGAATCGTCCGAATGGACGTTTGAAAGGGAAGAATGGATCTCGCGATATTTACCTTTGTCGATATCTTTCTGTTGATTGCATGCGCCGGGATGCTCTTTTATAAGCGCGAACGCGGGCCGCAGATCGATAACGTATTTGCGCAATCCAATTCCAGGGACATGTCAAGCAAGTTAAGACGCGCGAGTTCGTCTCTAGGAAATGTAATTGAGCGCTTCGACGGGGTGTTGCCGAAATCGAACGCCGAAGTGTCAATCATGCAGCAGCGCCTCATACGCGCAGGCTATCGAGAAGACGCTGCTGTCCGGTTGTTCTATGGTGGAAAGTTCCTGGTAATGGTTGCGTTTCTGATTTTGGTGCTGGCAACAGGTCTCGTCAAGTACAACTACTTCATCGTCCTTCTGCTTGCGCTCGGCCTGGGCTTTCTAGCTCCTGACTTCTGGTTAGGCAGAAGAATTGCAAAGCGGCAAAGAGAGATTCGACGCGGTCTTCCGGACGTACTTGATCTGCTCATCGTTTGTGTTGAAGCCGGTTTGAGTCTGGATCAAGCAACAGCGCGCACATCGCAGGAACTAGACAGATCGGGTACTGCTCTTAGCGATGAAATGGGAGTAGTGGTGCTCGAGCAGCGTGCCGGTTGTCCTCGGTCCGACGCGTGGAGGCACCTCGCCGATCGCACCGATGTGGACAGCGTGCGTAGCGTGGTTTCAATGCTGGTTCAATCCGAAGTATTTGGCACGAGTATTGCAAGAACTTTGCGCGTGCACTCAGAAACATTAAGGACTCAGCGCATTCAGCAGGTCGAGGAACAAGCAGCAAAGACGGGGATCAAAATACTTTTCCCACTTGTCTTCTGCATTTTTCCAAACCTCTTCCTGGTGACACTAGGTCCGGCGATCATGCTCATGATGGATTCGTTTAGCAAGAATCTGAATCATTGAGAGAAAGGAGATTAAACATGGATAATGTCACAATCATTCGGATCATTGCAGGCGTTCTGGTTGTCGTGTTTTTGGGCCTTCTCATCCAGCGTCGCCGAACTCGCGTACGCTAACGCGATTCTAATCCGCGGGGTTGGCCATGGCGAGACTCATTATTCTCTTGCTTGCCAACCCTCGGATTGTCATCGGTAGTCTAACTTGAAACCTAAGGCGACGCATGTCGCGATGGTTTGCGCGAACTAGTTGTTCGATGCATACATCGCCAAAGAAGCGCCAAAGAAGTTGAATGACAATAGCAGCTGAAATAGCGGCGGCGGCAGGGTGGCAGATGGTGAAGGTAGTTCCTGGTTGGCTCAAGAAGCTGGTGTCTTCGGACCGGCGTAGGAAGGAGCGAATCCGCGTCGCTGGCTTGGTGGCTCATTACTGGACAGGCGCATCGCCGATGGCACAGGACATTCTTGATATCAGTGCAACGGGATCGTATTTGCTTACCAACGAACGGTGGTATCCGGGCACAGTAATCAAGCTCACTTTGCAGTATGGAGAAGGTAAAGAGAATCTCTTGCTTAGCGAGAGCAAGCTTACATCGACTGTTGAAATCATGGCGCAAGTAGTGCGCACTGGGCCTGACGGCGTGGGGCTCAAATTTGTTTTCCCAGGAAGCGATGGTTCGGAGAGTAAAGGTCCCGATGCCAGTCGTTGTTTGGATCGGAAGGCGTTGGAGAAATTCTTGGAACGCGTGATGGCTGATAAGGGCGAACTCGTGTTTAGTGTCGAGTAGGTTGACCTTGAATCAGCATATCTCGATTCAATTTGGACGGAGCATGATTCATGAATAGACACAGCCAATGGCCGCAGAGTCCTTCGATGGAACGGCAGAAATCGAATGCTGTCGCAGCGGCAGAAAATACGGCGACTGGCGCATCTTTCCGCCAACAGATCAGACGATTCCTCTTACGCTTGAATGAAGGGAACGCGATCGTCGAGACGGCGTTGGTGCTGCCGATTCTAATGATGCTGATGATGGCGATCTATTCGATCGGGACTGCCTATAGCAACCAATTAAGCCTGACAAACGCGGTTCAACAGGGGGCCATAGCGGTTTCCATGCAATACGACGGCGGGGATTTGTGCCAAACAGCTTCCAATGCTATCGTCGCCGCAGCACCGACCCTCAATCCGGCGACTATTACCTACACGCTCGTGGTCAATAACACGAGTGTCTACCCGACTGTGTCATCGGGAGCTAGTTCCTACGGGCCAACGAAAGGAAGCTTCTCGTGCGGTGGTGCACCGCAGCTTTCAGAAGGGACAGGAGCGAATATCACAGTTATGGCTACCTATCCATGCAACCTTAATCTTTACGGACTCTCGGTTGCATCCAGCTGCACTTTGCCGCCCGCAGTATCAACGGTTCCGATCCAATAGCGAAAGACCAACGAGGGCAGACCAATGAAACTGAACATTTTGCCGGTTATACGCGAAGCGCTGAGGGATGAGCGCGGACAGGCACTCCCGTGGCTGGTGTGCGGAATGATAGGCTTCCTGGGCGTCAGCGGGCTATCAATCGACGTTGGCCATGCCTATGTAGTGCGCAGCCAACTTGTGGGTGCGACGAACGCAGCCGCCCTGGCCGGAGCCGAAGCGTTGCCTAATATCTCAGCGACGTCCCAGTCGCTCGCAGACTCCGCGGCCGGGGCAGCGGCCGCTGCATACGGCGCCGCGACGGGAGGCGCAAACACAAACCCTACTCTAGGAACAGTGAACATTACGTCCACGGTATGGTGTTCCAGTGTTTTGCTGGCTTCAGGGATTCCCTGTTCCGGTTCCGCGAACGCCAATGTAATACGCGTCACTCAGACCGCCAGCGTCCCTACAACGTTTCTCAGGGCGCTCGGCGTAAATCAGCTCACAGTATCCACGACTTCGACTGCGTCTCGCGCAGAGCCGATGCCATACAACATTGCGCTCATTGTCGACACTACCCTGTCGATGAATGCGCAAGACAGCAACTGCGGTGCGACCCAGATGTCTTGTGCGCTCAATGGTGTCCAGCAAATGCTTTCAGCGATCACACCATCGAAAGATCCGGTGAGCTTGTTTACATTCCCCAATGTGACCACTGACTCCGCGCTGCAGGATTACAGCTGCACGACGTCCATTCCTTCAACTTATCCCTACAAGGGAAAGACCTATTCGTCAACGAATTACCCGCCATACGGTCAGATTGTGATGTTGCCTAATCCTCCATATTCCGACAACGCCGTCGCATTTCCTTATTCGTTCCCTCCAGTCGGGGCAACCTCCTATGCGCCCTCTGTAAAGGGTATTACGTATCAGATTGTTCCGTTTCTGCAGGATTACCGCACCTCCGACACGGGGCCACTGAATATGTTGTCCAACCTCGTCACCGCAGCCGGGGGAAAGAGCGGATGCGGAGGAATGACGACATCAAACTATGACGGGAATTATGGAACCTACTATGCGGGAGCGATCTATGCGGCGCAAGCAGCGCTCGTCGCGCAGCAGCCGAATAACCCAAAGTCGGAGAACGTGATCATCATCCTAGGGGACGGTGATTCCACTGCTCCGGCGAACTCCTCAATGCCGGGTAACTCCACGAATGCGACTGCTTCATATACCGATCTTACCGGGTATACGTTACCGAGTGGGTACTCCTACGCGAATAGCAGCGGCAAATATCCATCATGGGAAGGTGAATGCGGACAGGCGGTCGATGCGGCTGCATATGCCACGGCGCAGGGTACCAAGGTTTTCTCAGTCGCCTATGGTGCATCCACATCCGGCTGCGCTTCGGATCAGAGCCCGAATTCCAGTTTGCATCCAGGCATTTCGCCGTGTGAGACCATGCGACAGATCGCGTCCCTACCGAAGTACTACTATTCTGACTACAACGCAACAGGAGGCGACACAAACTGCAAATCATCTCAGTCAGTTACTGCCTTGAACGACATCTTTACGTCCATTGCGGCGAATCTTCAAGGCGCGCGCCTCATCCCCAATAGCACTCAGTGACGGTATACAGTTGAGTTGCACAGTTATGTTGAGCCCGCCAAGTTGGCGGGCTCAGCCTTGTTTGGAACAGGGCATGTTATTGGAGATAGCACGGCTCATCCGAGATGAGGGAATTGATGGGCATGCATGGTTGAGAATAAGTAAGTACTCGATTGTCTAATTCTGTTCGGGGATAATCAACAGGACCTCGATGGCCGTAGCCAGCCCGTTTGCGACAGCGGGTCTAAATTCCCACTGCTTCAAGGCATTCAAGACGAAGCTCGTCATCGCGAACTGTGTGGGAAACACAACGGCAAGATCTTCAAACCTGCCCTCTTTATTCAAGACCCCGTGGACCATGAGGGCATCGGCATTAATAGCGTCGCCTGCGAGGTTGGGTACTACCATGTCAGTCGGCCAAGGCGACTCCAAACTCGTGGTGTTTCCGTTGGGTCCGACTTCGACACTTCGCGGCTGCGAATATTGCAAAATCCAATTTCTGGTCGTGCCTACGTGGAGGTATACGGTGTACACCATTCTTCCGCTCCACAGTCCGGATGCCTCAGGGAATTGATCTTCAGGCGATGCGCCCACGACGACTAAACCGAACGTGCCATCTTTTGGTGCCTTAATGCGACTGGTTGAGTGTGCCGCGCCATCTGTGTTTGAAGGGTTCCCGCCTGCTTGAGCCGCGCCAGCATCGACTTTGGTGATTGCCTGCTGTGAACTTCCTGAGAGTTCAGACTCGTTTTGCGGAGTCGGTGACGCCACCTCGTTTATGTGCGGCAAGACCGCCGTTCCTTCGGTCATGCGGAGATCGGAAATCGAAAGGATCGTCGCTTCGGTTGGCGGTTTTGGTGATAACGATTCAGTCCGCGGAACACGCTCAGCCGGCTGTGGCGCGTGAACGACAATGGGCGAGGTGCTGCTTGGGAGTATGGGTTGATTGAGAGTAGTGAGCGCCGAAGATGTAATCGCAACGTCCGCCAGCAGCTTCTCTTCATTCGGGTGAGCCATGGATGATACTGCGTCCGCGGTCTGATTGTCCTGATGGGGATGCAGGATGATCTCTTTGGCTGCGTCATCGTGCGGATCCCAAACGAGCAGAGTTGGAAGAGGATAGTCTCGCGGAACTTCTTTGTTGGCTGCGACGTCTGGTTGGATGAGCGTATGTAATGCCGGCGAATGGTGGAGCGGCGCGCGCAACGATGTGAGAGCGCGAGCAGGTGTCTTGTCGTTCGAGGGGATGGGGGCGGCCTGCGCGACAGAGTAGCTTGTCGCGGCGTCGCTGGGTTTGGGTTTTGGCATGTGCATTTCGACAAGTCGAACGGTTTGCCGCGGCGGCCTGGCAGGCTCGATGATCCTTGGATTCTCCACCAGTCCAGCAAAGAGCAAGCCGATCCCTACTCCATGCACGATGGCAGAGAACGTAAAGGAATACGGATTCGCATCTATTAACCGGGGCTCCGTAAGGAGCGTGATCATGTGGGAAGATCCCATGGTTCCCCAAACTACCTTTCCTGTGCCATCTGAGCCCAATTATTAAGCCAACATTAGATTGGGTAGTCTTGCTTCGTTACTATCTTCCTATCACGAGTAAAGATATTGTCTGAACGCGTCACAATCGAGGCTTGATTCGGCTTTAAGCCTCGGGCAGCCTTGGTTAACATTGAAGTTTCCCACACAAGACATTTCTTCGGCGGCCATCGCAAGACGATGCTGCGTTGTTTCTCTATCCATTTCAATTAATGGGCTGCAATTAATAGGCCAATCTATAGGCGTGCAGAATCTTCATGGTATCGTTCGGACTCTAGGGAAACGTGTCCGGAGGGTTACACCGGCTGGCCCGTTGTATACGGAGAGCGACACCGATCGGATCTTCGTTCTGTCATTCCTGTTGATTCGAAGTGAAAGTGGGCTTCGATTGCTTGTGGCATGGCAATTGCAACAACCACACCGCTAAGACGGGGGAGACACCCCAGCCCCTTAAGCAGGATTATCCATGAACCGTAGATTAGGTATCGTACTCTCAATTGCCTTGGTGGCCGCGTTTCTGTGCTCTATCCTCGTGTGGCGAACACTCGATAGCCGCATCTCGGCAGCCGGCCATGGGAAGAGTACGCGCGTCGTTGCGGCGGCGGCGAACATTAAACTCGGAACGGTGCTCACTGCCCAAGATTTGAAGACCGTCGAGATTGTGGGCACATTACCCCAAGGCTCCATCCAAGACGTTAAAGTCGCGCTGGGTCGCGGCGTGATCTCCAATCTTTATGAGGGCGAACCTATCTTAGAAAGCCGGCTGGCAGCGGTGGGCTCTGGCGGAGGACTGGCAGCCACGATCCCGAACGGTATGCGTGTGTGCGCTGTCAAGGTCGATGAGGTTGTCGGTGTCGCAGGATTTGTTACTCCCGGCATGAAGGTTGACGTCCTCGTATCTGGCACCCCTCCAGGCGCCATCAATGTGGCAGAAGGTCCACAGGTTCGTACGCTTCTGCAAAACATCGAAGTCAAGTCGGCCGGCACCGATATTCAGAAAGATGCTCAAGGCAAGCCCCAGCAGGTTCAGGTAGTCAATCTACTCGTCACGCCGGAACAAGCGGAGAGCCTTAGCCTGGCCACGAGTCAGATGCGCATCCAGCTCGTGCTGCGCAATCCTCTCGATACTCAAATAGCTCAACTGCCGGGCAATGCGATGGGTAATTTATTTGCAAGTGCGAAACCTAAGGTGCAGCCAGTCGTTGTGCACAAAGCGCCGCGGGTCCAGACATCGAATACATATACAGTCGAGGTCTTTAACGGATCTAAAAGCAGCACAGCACAATTTGCGGTTTCCGGGGGAAAATAGTGAAAGCCAGTGTTGGATTTATAGCAGCCTCTATCATTACAGTATCTGCAGTGACGTGTGGATGGTCGGGGCACGCTCAGACCTCTACGCCAGTATCTAAATCTCCAGGGATGTCAAACCAGGACTCAGCTAGTGACCTATCAGTAGCGGTGGGGAAATCGGTGCTGATGGACTTCACACAGCCGATCCAACGGATAGCTGTGGGTTTGAGTGATATTGCCGACGTTACTGCGACAAGTCCAACAGAAGTAATGGTAAATGGCAAGACTCCAGGCCAGACAAGTCTGATCGTTTGGCAACGAGGAGGAAACCGACAGTTCTTTACCATTACTGTCCGTCGAAATACATTTGAGTCGACTGACCGGTTGGATGCGATTCGTCACGAACTGAGCATTGAGCTACCAGGGCAACCTATCAAGGTCAGTTCTGAGAACGGGTCAATCTTCTTGCGTGGCAATGTGAAAGACCTGAATAGCTCGGATCGAGCGGTAGTAATTGCGGCCACAGCCCTCGCTCCAATTAGTAACTCAGATACTACCGGAAAAGCATCTCAGGGTGGCTCGGGATCCGACGGCTCATCTGGAAAAGTTATTAACCTTCTGTATATTGACGTTCCACCAGCGGAGAAACAGATCCTACTTAAGGTGCGCTTTGCCAGCGTCGATCGCAGCAAGGCCAAGCAAATGGGCATCAATCTTTTTAGTCTGGGATTGGGAAATACGGTAGGCGGAATTTCTACCGGCCAATTCACGCCGCCCTCCATTAGCGGGAGCAGTGGATCGAGTAGCTCCACGGGTTTCTCCTCCACAGGTGGACAGGCCACGTTTACTAATGAGCTTAACTTTCTCGCGTTCTTTCCGGGGTTGAACGGTGGAGCAGATATAGAGGCCCTCGAGACCAAAGGCGTTGTGGAAGTATTGGCAGAGCCCAACTTGCTTGCTGCGAATGGTAAACAGGCGAGCTTCCTGGCCGGCGGCGAGTATCCGTTTCCTGTGGCACAGGGCAGCTCTTCTGGTACCACCATTACGATTATGTTCAAGGAGTACGGCGTACGCCTGAACTTCATTCCCACGATCACACCCCGCGGAACTATCCGTCTCCAGGTTGCCCCGGAGGTAAGTTCACTGGACTTCACAAACGCGGTCGAGTTATCGGGTTTTCAAGTGCCCGCGATCTCCAGCCGAAAAGTGAAGACTGAAGTAGAGTTGAGTGATGGCCAAAGTTTCATTATTGGCGGATTGCTCGATAATCGCGAGACTGAAACCTTTGAGAAGATTCCTTTCCTGGGGGACATACCAGTCCTAGGAAAGTTCTTTCAATCGACATCTAAGAATCGAACCAATACCGAACTCATTGTGCTGGTCACGCCGGAGTTAGTCGATCCCATCCCCGTAGGAGCTCCGCTGCCTGAATTGAAGTATCCCGAGAAGTTCCTTCCGTCGAACTCTGGCATACCCATGAACACGCCAGACGAGAAGCAGCCGGGCCAGAAGCCCAGACCGGCTCCTGCCACTATGCCAGTCGAGAAACTTATCGAAAGTCAGAAGCCTGAAAAGCCACTCTTAATAGACGGCGGATTTGGGCCTTCATCGGGATCTAGTGGTGGCGGCAGCCCGCAGTAAGTTATCGTGTGCCGAGTTATCCCAGATGCGTAATCATGGTGATCGGCCAACAAGTATGACTTGCTCTCAGGAAGTAAGTCATACTTATCAGTAAAGCCGACCCTTAGCGACCTATGTGACTCGTAATCACGCTCAGGTCTAACGAATAAACTCATAGCGCCAATTATTTGGATGAAACATGAGAGCTAGTTCCGCGCAAGTCGAAACTTCGGCGTCTCCTTCGCCAACTGGGCCGCCGCAAGGTGCTGACCGAAAGAGACAAAAGGACCAATCGGACGGGCGCAATTCGGTAACTCATCCTCGCCGATCGCGTTCGATCCTTCTAGCAATATTAAACTTCGTGAGCCCCTCAAAAATGCCCCCCTCGGATGCGCTTCTTCAGGTGAACAATGTGACTCGCTCGACTGTGTTGGGCGAATGCGTGGAAGCCGCCAACACGTCTACTAAGCGCCGCAAGGGCTTGCTAGGCCGCGACCAGTTACTCCCCGGAACGGGACTCTGGATATCGCCGTGTGAGTCGGTTCACACGGTAGGCATGCGCTTTGCTATCGATCTTGTTTATATAGACAAGAAGAATCGCGTGAGGAAGATCAGCAACAGCGTGCCTCCGTGGCGGTTGTCGGCCTGCCTGACGGCTCACTCTGTGATCGAACTACCAGCCGGTACAAATCGCAAAACGGGGACTAAGCCTGGGGATAAGCTGGAGTTTCTGTCGCGCGTTCAGTAGGCTCGTAACCTGGAGTAACGTGAGTCAACTCCGTCGAAAACTTCTTTCCAAACCAGGCATGTATCTTCCGGCTAATCGCTGCCCGTGACTCACTATCTGAATTCTGAGCTGCAACATACCAAAGCAACCACACCGGCGCTGTCCACAACGTCCATAAATAAAATGAGCCATGTTCTTTACAACAAAATAGAGCCACCTCTGGTAGAGCGCTCAGTAATGCCAGCAGTATCACTAGATTCCTTGACCGAGAAACGTATGCCCCTTGAAGCAGAGCGGGAATAGCTAGAACCTGGTCGTAAAGCCATGAGTAGGGTGCTGCCAGAATCGAAACAAGCATCAGCAAGCTACCATGCTTGGTCCAATCCCATTCTCTGCGATGTATCCAATAGTAGCGGAGCGCCCATGCGCAGGCGATGGCGCCCGGCAGGAATGAGATCCATGGCACTTGAGGGCGAATCCATATTCGCAGCAGATAACTGGCGCAAGGTATGAAGTCTTGTTCGATCCCCGATGTCCGGAACATTTGAGAATATTGCGCGAATGCCAGCGGATCAAGGTAAAGCACAATGGCTGCATTTGCTACGGCGGCGGTTCCTATGCCAGCCACCAATCGATAGGCATGTGTAACGAATGTCCAGGTCAGCAGTACGATTCCGAATGGTAGAAACAGGTGGGGCTTAACTGAGCAAAGCCAAAAGCAAATTCCGGCCACATAAGGGGATGTGCGGTGAAGACGCAGGAACAACACCAAACCCAACAGAGCGAAGACAGTGCTTTGCCCGTTCACGATGCAAATGAGTGCAGGTCCGAATGAATACGCAAGTAAGTGGCGACGCCCCTTGGGGGAGCCATGCATGCGGTAGAGCAAGTATGCGGAAGAGAGGAAGACGCTGAGGAGCAGAAGCGGCCATAAGAACGAAGCGGCGCGCAAACTGACCAGGCCAAGCGGCAACACCAGCAGCAACGCCGTGGGTGGATTGCGCATGAACAGGACATCCACATCGCGGGATAGTCCTGCTGCGCGCTCAACCAGCAACAGCCCCCCAGGGTCGTACGGGTTCAGATGCTTTGCGAACTGCTGCCCAGTGGCCCAGTAGACACCAAAATCGCGCATCCCCCAGTTTGGCTCTGGCAAAATAGTAAGAAGAATCAGCATTGCGGTGAGCCCAGCTGCTGCCCCGCAAATCGTCGTTACTGCCAATTCGAAAATAGTTTGTGGGATTCTCGACTTGAGCAACGGCTTTTCTGTCGCAATCATTACTTATTCGCTTCCCAGATAGCGTGACGAAATCATGCGCGACACACTAAATTGCACTTCACAGGAAAATCGGACAATATGAGTGTACCTAAGAATATAGGTCTCATCTTTTCATTCTCAAATACCCAATAAGTGCAAGGCTGTGTGGTACTAATCCACTCGAGCAAGTGTTAGTCCCAATGATGGCGACCAATAGCGGATAGAGAGTGATCGCGCGTGGAGCAAAGTATTGGTTTGTAGCTCGATTGTTGTGAAACTCGGCCGACAAGTCGATGCTACTTTCGTGGTATGTAAACAATCAGAGTCGATCAGCCGGTCAGTGTAAACCCGGGTTCACACTGACTGGCATGGATACGTGCGTAAGTGATTGATTATAGGGTTTATATGTCGAAACGTCGTTTGGCGCGCCGCTTGCTTCTATACGGCCAAACCCCGCCCGTGGCAGGGAAACAAAACCTGTGAGGAAAGCCAAAAATGAACAACGCCCTACTGAAGCTCTATGTACAGTTTAAGACTCTCGCAATGTGCGAAGACGGTCAGGACCTCGTCGAGTACGCCCTTGTCGTCGGTCTCATTTCCGTTGCCGCCGTTGCAGGCCTGACCAGTGCCGGCACTGCTGTCAGCAACATCATTTCAACAATCACGGTGAAGCTTAACGCAGCGTAATCAGGCGGAAGGTAACCTGCGACGCTCCAACATAACCCTGCTCACTCCTGCGTGGGAGAGATACGTGGGTCAGATTGTGTAAGATTGCGTAACTCTCCCTGGCAAGGGAACATAACTCTGGAGTGGCTCAAATGAGGTTAGCAACTCGAGTCGTGCTTTCTGTTCTGCGGACCTTGTTGAGGCGAAACGAGGGCCAAGACTTGGTGGAATATGCGCTGGTTCTGGGCTTAATAGCGACGGCAGCCGTGGCCAGTCTGAGGACCGTTGCGGCACCCGTAAATACGCTTATTGCCAAAAGCACAACTGCGCTCACTAGCGCTTAGAATAATTCGAATGCAGCATCTAGTCGGGCGGCTGATCGAGCCTGCCTGGCAGGATTCACGATGACCGCAAATTCAGCAGTCGAACAGTGCAGCGACAGAACTGTCGAGGCGCAGTCGAACACCTTAACTTCTCCTATAGGGGAAGGCATTTCGCATAGACTCGTCAGATATCTGATCTTCACCTGTTTGGTAGCAATGTACCTGTTCCCATTCATGAGGCTACTTTTGCCTTGGAGCAATGAAGGCACGCTGGCATCTGGTGCCGTGCGAATCGTTCATGGGCAAGTGTTCGCTCGGGATTTCTTCGAAGTTATGGGGCCCGGAACATTCTATATCCTTGCCGCTTTCTTTAAAGTGTTCGGGATAAGCTTTGTAACAATGCGGCTCTATCTGTTTCTTACCTCGCTTGGAACTGCGATTGCAATGTACTATCTCACGCGGCGAGTCTTTGCCCGGTATAGTACTGCTCCCTGTATTCTCCTCTTCGCAACATACTACGGTCTTCAGTGGCCAGGCGTTAGTCATCATGTAGACAGTAACTGTTTCGCCTTGCTGTCAGTCGCAACCTTGGCCGTATGGCACCAAACACGAGCGAAGAGCGCACTCCTCGCTGCGGGTGTTCTAGCGGGGATCACAACCTGTATTCACCAACCAAAGGGCTTTTTACTCCTGGTCGGCATTATTTGCTGGCTGATAATTCTTCGCCGCAAATCTGAATTGCCGTTGTGGTCTTTGTTTCTTCCGATCTATGGATATCTCGGAGTCGGGGGATTCGTGCTGGGTTGTTTTTGGAAAGTAGGCGCTCTCGGGAGTCTATATTATGCGAACGTCGTGTGGCCTTCCCATAACTACGAGGCCGTTAATCGAGTGCCATATGCTCTCGGGATCTTCCATGAATACTGGAGCCATTGGATCATTCCCAACGCTCACTGGTCGATCGGATTGGCCTTGGTTCTGGTTACGCCGTTTCTTTTTGTAGCGGCTCTCCCGCTGATCGTAGCGATACTGTGCGTGGCCTTTCGAAAGAAGTTGGCGAGCCCCTTCGCATCGCTCTTCTTAGTGTGCGGTGGGGCCTTGTGGCTTTCGGAGTTTCACCGACATGATATTTACCATCTTGTGTTTGGATCGCCACTGCTGATCATTCTTGTACTTTACTTGCTTACGGAAGCTAGACAAAGATGGAGCGATTTGGCACTGCAGCTTGTAGTCGTAACAGCCGGATGTTTAGCGACATTCAATCTTTTTGCCGCCGCGACCGCCCATTCGATGCCGACGCGGGTCGGGCCAGTGGCCGTTTATAAGAATACTGGCGTGATTGATTATCTCGACTCGCATACGGTGCAAGGGGAGGAGATCTTCGCTTACCCCTATTGTCCAATCTATTATTTCCTGACGGCTACTTCGAATCCTACGCGCTATCTCACGATGACCTATAACTACAACTCCGCGGATGAGTTCAAGGATGCGATTCGGACACTTGAGGAACAAAAGACACGATATGTTGTATGGGATTCAAAGTTTATGACAGAGGTCGCGCCCGTTGTTTTCACGAAAGCTGCGCGAAACCCTCCTTCAGGTTTTCTGATGGAAGACTATTTGGAATCGCACTATCGAATTGCTAAAGATTTCGATGGTGTCCGCGTTATGGAGCGCAAGAGCGAGAACCCGAGCCACAACGATCGCTAACTTGCGAATAAGAGTATGCCGAGAAGATATCCCGGCGTACTTCGTATGAACTTAAAATCAGCGTGGGAGCTCAGGGGGTACTCGAGGCTCGGAACCGCCATTTTCCGCAACCGGCCGAGACCGAAAAGAGATCGTTTTGTGGCCGAAGAAACTGAAGATCACCGTGATTACCATCAAAAGCGCGGCTGCGATATAAGGAGCTTGCACGGGCTTGTTGAGATACCTACGCAGAAGTGAAACCAGAATAGGCAGACCTGCCAGACCTATGAAGATACTGCCACTATATACACCAACACAGCGTATCCATTCGACCAAGTAGTTTCCACGCGTACGAAAAACGATCCACTTATATCCTAAAAAGGCCACTGTAACCGTAATCAGGTTGGCGAGCAGCGCTGCATACATGTAGCTATAAGAACTCAGCCCTGTGAAGAGCCAATTCAGGAGCGCGAATACACCGTAGCCGAAGACGGTGTTAAATCCGCCGACGAGAACGTATCGTACGAACTCTGGAAGCGGGATGTGCGGTTGCTTCACGCAGGCCGCGAGCTTTCGAAGTTGATGCGTTCTTTCTCGGTGACTAATGGTCGATTGAGCACCAATGTATGGATCGATCCTACATATTCGCCAATGATACCAAGGGCAATCAATTGTACCGATCCAAGAAAAAACAGCCCTAGAACCAATGGAGCTATGCCTACATTGAAGCTCCTCCAGAACGCAAGTTTGTAAGCCAGGTAGAAGACGCCGAGCAGAAAACTCACGGAGGCAGATACGAAACCGCCAAAAATTACGAGGCGTAAAGGCACTTTGGATAGATTAGTTATGCCGAGCATCGCATAGTCGTAAAGCGTATAGAAATTATTCTTTGTTATGCCACGTTCGCGGCGACTCTGATTGTAAAAGACCTTGGCATACGGCAACCCAAGCTCGGCTATCATGCCGCGAAAATAGGGGTAGGGATCGCGAAAATTGGCGCGGATTTGTTCGACAACCGAGCGATCATAGAGGCCAAAGCCGGTGAAGTGCTCCAATACTTCGACGTTCGTGAGATGGGCTACGAGGCGATAATACGCCGTGCGAATGCGATACATTAGCCCGTTTTCGTCGCTCGAGTTCTTTATGGCTGCGACAATCGGGAAGCCTTTCTCCCATTGGCTAATCATTTCGACGAACAACTCGGGCGGGTCCTGCAAGTCGGCATTTAATCCTCCGACCGCATCTCCTTCGGCCTGCAGGAATGCATGCATGGGAGAACGCACGTGGCCGAAGTTGCGCGCGTTGACGATTACCTTTACCGTGGGGTCTTCGGCAGCCATTTCTCGCAACACGTCTACGGTGCCGTCTTTTGAGGCATTATCGATGAACAGATGTTCGACGCGATAGTCGGGCAGTCCCGCGGCCATCGCCTGCACACGCCGATGAAGCTCGCGCACATTGAGCACTTCGTTATAGCAGGGGGTGACGATCGTGATCAGCTTCTTACTCATTCAATCCCCTCAAAGAACCAAAGGGCTCTTGTGGCCGATAGACATTAAAGTGTGGTCGATTCCACGAAGAGTCTAGCACAGGCCAACGTCCTCATCTTGATAGACATGATATAGAGTAATAAGGATCAAAAAAATGAATTTGATTGCCAACGGCGAGGGCGGGCCATATCGATGGGGTAAGTCGGTCGGCGACCAGGCTTCGGGGTTGAGTGTGCGGATGATGTGCTCTGCAGCTTAGATCGTGAGTCGAAACGGGGCGGTTCTGTCTGGATCACGTCAAGGGTACTTTGTTCTGCATATAGAGAACTTCGCTTTTAGCTGGGAGGAGTCATCCTGCGAATTGACAGCATCACTGCAGAGCAATTTGTAACGAGCCTGGCGGCGATTCTGGCCTTTATCCCGGTGACAGTGTGCACCGGTTATATGGCTGCGTGGTTTACAAACCTGCATGAGTTTCGAACGCGCTCCTTGGTGGAACGGTTGTTCTGGAGCCTTCCCTTATCGATGGCGATTTCCCCGATTGCCTCAGTACTCATCGGCAAATTCCTAGGATTAACAACGGTTGTTGGGTTCTTTGTCGCTTGCGGTTTACTGTGCTCAGCAACGGTTGTGATGGAGTGGCTGCGGGTACGTCGCACCGGGGAGAAATGGGTTACCGGTTTGCAGCCGTTAGGTGCGATCGTTCTGATGGTTGCAGGCCTATGGGTCGCGCTGGTGGTTTCGTCTCTTGTTGATTTCGAAAGCAATCACCAGCTCTATATGAGCGTCGCGCTACTTGATCAGTCTTATCGAATCAACTGGACGGAAAGCGTTCTTCGCAGTGGAATACCGCCCAACAATCCGCTTTACCTTTATAAGTCGCCGGCCGTCATGCGCAACTATTATTACTGGTATGTTCTATGCGCCGCGGTGTCCAAGATGGCGCGACTCCCCGTTCGAGCTGTCATTACCGGCGGTTGCGTGTGGGCGGGTCTGATCCTCGGGTCACTCAACGGCTTATATCTGAAATACTTTCTCGATGCAGGCGGGCGATTGAGAAAGCAGCTTCTGCGCTCTGTTGGTCTGCTCATGGTCACCGGACTGGACATCTGCGTCATCCTCTGGAATGCGTTCTACTTTCATCTTCCACTCAGTTCCAACCCCGAGGATTGGTCCAAAGATCCTGTTGTAAGTTGGCTTGACACGTTGCTATGGTCGCCTCATCACGTCGTGGCCATGGTGTGTTGCATGCTGGCGTTTTTGCTCGCTTGGATGGCGGCAAAGAGTGATGGACAGTGGCGATTCACGAGTGTGCTCCTCATTGGAGCGGCGCTGGCGAGCGCGTTCGGTCTGTCGGTATACGTAACATTCGCGTTTTTTCTCGTAATGATCTGTTGGGGCATCTGGCAAGTAACCTTTGAACATCGGGTGCAACCTACGCTGCTATTGGGCGTTGGAGGTGTCTGCGCGCTGATCTTGCTCCTTCCCTATTTGATCGAACTCACACACGCTTCATCGGGGATGGAAGGGGGTTCGGCATTCGCGTTTTATGTGCGGCAGATGATTCCCCCAGAGAAGTTGCTTTCCTCTGGCATTTTTCAGCAAGTCAGACATTCCCAATCGGGGCAGGTCTTGGCAAAACTGGTCTTGCTTGCTCCCGGATACGTCCTTGAGTTTGGGGTCTACCTGGTTGTGCTATTTATCTATTTAATTCCAGCGTGGCGCGTGAATCGTTGTCTCAGCCCTGCCCATCGATCGCTTGTGTTCATCGCGGTTTCTACGATTCCGTTGACTTCTTTGCTGCGTTCTTCGGTCTTGACTATTAATGACTTTGGCATGAGATCTGCTTTGCTGGTGCAATACCCGCTACTGCTTCTTGCGTCGGAATTAGTCACATCCTGGAGCGCCTCTCGTCCCGGTAGTGGCGCGGTTGTTGAACGGAACGGATCATCCGCTAATACTCCGCATTGGGTGCGATCGATCACGACGTTATTTCTCGCTATCGGGATATTCGGAACCGTCTACCAGGTATTCGTATTTCGCTTTATCGTTCCTCTTGTCGAAGCGGGTAAGCGCGCGAATCACGACCCCGCGGCAGGCGATCTTGCACACAATGCGTATATCTCGGCGGTTGGCTATAAACAACTGAACACCGCTATCCCGACCGATGGAATTACGCAATACAATCCGGCGCCCCTCGATGCCTTTTGGGCCCTGCCAGACGTGCTTGGAATTAACCATCAGGTAGCCATAAGCACCGACCAGGGGCTATGCGGTTCCGAGTTAGGAGGCGACCCGAGCGGGTGCCCTGCAATTTCCGCCGCGATCGATGCCCTCTATAGAGGTGCATCTTCGGAGCAAGCCCGTGCAGCATGTCAGCAATATGGTATCCAGTTCCTGATCGCCCGGATATACGACTCCGCATGGAAGGATCGACATAGCTGGGTCTGGACGCTGCGTCCCGTCGTGTCAGACGAAGAATTCCGTGTGCTCGCCTGCCGCGAGTAACCCTCCGCGCGCCCCTGTTTCCTTGGTCCGCGGCCGCCGCATAAATCGGCGAGTTGCCAATGGACAAGCCAAACCGCGCTCTAATCCTCGCACAAGAAATATTATCCTGCAGTCCACAATTTAAACTACAGTATAATTATGACTGCCAGAGAGCTATCGCTCCGTGCCCGACGGCGACAGACCACTAAAGCGGAAATCGTTCGAAGCGCATTCGCCCTTTTCAGCAAGCACGGCTATGAACGAGTGTCGGTCGAAATGATAGCGGCGGCGGCAGGTGTCTCGCGCGCTACGTTCTTTAATTATTTCCCTCAAAAAGACCTTATTCTTCTTGAGTTGACCGCGGCGCGGGCGGAGCGAATCAGGAGCATCCTTGCCGATTTTCGCGATTCAGGCGGGGAGCCAACGATCCAGGGACTGCTGGCGCTGGTTATGCAAGTATGCGAAGAGAACGCCCGGATTTCGTTACGTTCCAAGAAACTGTTGATGGAGGCCGTTTTTCGGCAGATGGCCCATGGATCCGTGCTGATCGCCAGGGAACAAGCTATAGGGTCTCTGACCGAAATCCTGGAAAGAATTCCGGATCTCCGCGCGTCGTCCAAGCAGATTGCAGAGACTCTATTCTCGATCTTTTTCGCAACAATGTTGGAGTGGCTGATGCGCAAGGACGTTGGCGAGCCCTGGCTCGTCGATTCAATGCGCGAGCGTTTTCAGTTACTGCTGGAGGGAGTCCAGTGATTAAGCAAAGGGTTCGGCTCGGGCTTGGACTCGTTGTAGCAATGGCCATGTTGATTGTTGCCATCTACGCGTGGCGCGGTCGTCATCGGGTCACCGATTATTCCGGAACGGTCGAGACCCGAGAGATCGAGGTGGGATCGAAGGTCGGAGGAAGAGTAACAGCGGTAGCCGTAGAGGAAGGACAGACAGTCAAGTCCGGAGCGTTTCTTGTTCGATTTGAGTGCAACGACCTGCTGGCAAAACGCGCGCAAGCCGAAGCTGAGGTTGAGCAGGCGCGAGCTAACCTTGAAAGGACACTGCACGGAAATCGCCCGGAGGAGATAGAAGAAGCCGAAGCCTCGGCAGTTGTTCAGCACGCGGCGTTTGAGGCAGCACAGAATGGCCCGCGTCAGCAGGAGATCGACGAGGCACGAGCAGAGTTCGAGGCATCCAAAGCCGACGCGGTGAATGCGGAGACGTCATTTCATCGAATGGAAAAGTTGGTGGCGACTGACGTCATCTCCAAGCTAGAGTTCGATAACGATAGAGACAAACGCGATTCAGCGATGCATCGCGCCGAGGCCGCGCAACAAAAGCTGGCTCTGTTGCTCGCCGGGACTCGGCACGAAGATTTGCAATCTGCCGAAGCCCGATACAAGCAGGCTCGGGCCGCCGCCGTCCTGGCCAAAGAGGGATCACGTGAAGAAGACATTGAAATCGCGACGCATCAGTTGGCTGCGGCCCGATCACAAGTAGACGATTTGGATGTGAACCTTCGCGAGGCCGAGTTGACTGCACCGGCTGATGGGGTGATTGAGGTGGTAGGCACGCGGCCGGGAGACCTGGTGCCGGCCGGACGTATCGTTGTCACAATGCTCGAGCCGTCGCAACTGTGGGTCAAAGTCTATGTGCCCGAAACGGATCTTGCTCGTGTTCGCGTGGGCCAAAATGCGACGGTGAATGTGGACGGAATGAAGGGACGGACCTTTAGTGGGCGGGTCGGTCAGATTGCTTCGCAAGCAGAGTTCCTTCCCAGAAACGTGCAGACGCCGGATGATCGCGAGCACCAGGTATTTGGAGTGAAGGTCTATGTCGATAACCCTGGGGCAGTTTTGAAATCGGGCATGTCGGCAACGGTGCGGCTGCAATGAACCCCGTTATTACCGCCGAGCATCTCACGATCCGATTCGGCTCATTTACAGCGGTCAACGACGTGAGTTTTGCGGTTGGCGAGGGGGAGATCTTCGGGTTTCTGGGCCCAAACGGATCTGGAAAGACGACCATCATCAAGGCTCTCTGCGGTCTGCTGACACCGACCGGAGGCACAGGCACGATCCTCGGCATGGATATTCGAAAGGACGCGGCTGAGATCAAACGGAACGTCGGTTATATGTCGCAAAAATTCGGCCTATACGAAGATCTGACCGTCGGCGAGAACATTGACTTCTATGCAGGGGTCTACGGAATCGATGGTCAGAAAGCGCAGCGGCGCAAGGCAGAAGTACTCGAATTGACGGGGATCTCTTCCTATCTGAAGCGAAGGGCCGGTCAGTTATCGGGCGGTTGGAAGCAGCGGCTCGCACTCGCTTGCGCGATCATCCATTCGCCGCAAGTGGTGTTCCTCGACGAGCCAACAGCGGGCATCGATCCCGTTGCAAGGCGTGCCTTGTGGGACTTATTTTTCGGACTATCGGGACAGGGGGTTACATTCTTCGTTACCACTCACTATATGGATGAGGCAGAACGTTGTGGGCGAGTTGGATACATCTATCTTTCAAAACTAATTGCGATTGGCACGGTGGCCGAGCTTCAAAATCTGCCAGACGCAAATCCCACAGGGACTGTTCGGATTGAGATTTACATTCCAAATCCATCCCAGGCGCTTGATCGAATACGCAGGATCGATAGCGTCAGAGAGGCTACAATCTTCAGACACTCGATTCACGCACTCGTAGAGTCAGAGGGCCTTTCGTCGTTAACCAAGCAGTTGCCAGAGGCCCGGATCGCCGCGATAGAGCCGTCACTCGAAGATGTCTTTGTCACACTAACGTACAAAATCATGAAGGACTCGAAATGAGCCGTCTCTTTCATGGTCTGGTCCCGATTTGCCGCAAGGAATTCTTGCATATACTCAGGGATCCGGGTACGCTGTTTTTCGCGTTGCTGATTCCCATGCTGCAGTTATTGCTTTTCGGATTTGCCATCGATACGAATGTCAGGCAGGTTCCTACCGTTGTATTTGACGAATCGCGAACTCAAGACAGTCGACAATTGCTCGAAAGCTTTGCAGCCTCCGATGTATTTCATCTCACGAGTACTGCCGGCTCGGCAAACGAAATGTACGGAGCCATTCGATCTGGAAAGGCCAGCGTTGCCATCCGCATTCCCTACGACTATGCCAGAAATCTTCAGGCGGGAACACCTGCAACCGTTCAAGTACTGATTGACGGATCGGATTCAACTGTCGCCGGGCAAGCTGTCAACACTTCGATTGGAGTTGCGCTGGAGCATTCGCTGGCCCGCGTACTTCCAGACGGCAAGATCCCGATCGAGGTGCTTCCTTCCATGCTGTATAACCCCGCGATGCGTTCGGCAAATTTCTTTGTTCCGGGACTTACGGCGATTCTCCTTCAAGTAATGATCGTTCTGCTTATCTCGCTGAGTGTGGTGCGCGAGCGCGAGCGAGGAACCCTTGAGCAATTGACAATGACGCCGGTGACCCCTCTCGGCCTCATGATAGGCAAAATGATTCCCTATGGCGTGCTGGGGTTTGGCGAACTCTGCCTCATTCTCCTGGTCATGCGCGTTGTCTTTTGGGTGCCGGTCCATGGCAGCGTATTTGCCCTACTATTGATGTCCCTGCCGTTCCTGTTGACGGTGCTCGGGATAGGTCTGATGATCTCAACGAAAGCACGAACACAGGCGGAGGCTTTCCAGTTATCGATGGGTACGATTTTGCCATCGGTGTTTCTTTCGGGATACATATTTCTAATCGATAACATGCCGCCATTCTTCCAGGGAATAAGCAGGATCATTCCAGCGACCTACTACATCCAAATTCTTCGTGGCGTAATTCTTCGCGGGGCTGGATTTGAGGATCTCTGGGCTAATGCGACGATTCTCACGATCATGGGTTGCGCTGCCATCTTGGTGGCGGCCCGCATGTTCGTGAAACAGAAATCGTAAGTGTGCTTTCCGCGGCTTTTGAAAAGCAGCCAAAGCTGCACCAAGTTTACGTTGCTAACTCTCAGATTGTGTGACATGCTGTGTTGGTTCGGTGCTGTCTCCAATCCCTGTTCAATCCATCGATCATTGCTATCGCACTGGTGAATACGGCAACCCGATGACTGCTGAATTCCAGACAAATCAACTGGAAGGCCGGGAGAATTTCAAATGAACGCTAGCGGAACTTTATCCTCAACTATACTTGCCGCCACCCCGTGGGGCGCTCGTTTTTCAGAGGCCCAATCTGAAGTGACATTCTCTGTTTGGGCGCAGCCGGCTACGCGCGTTGAGGTGTGGATCTATGACGTTCCTCTCGGAGGTGCGCCGATTTTGGATCAGCCAATGACTATGGGAACCGATGGCGGGTATAGCCTGACGATTTCGGTAGCTGATTTGACGGCCAAGGGACTCACCGGTCAGGTCTACTATGGGTATCGAGCGTGGGGACCAAATTGGCCTTATGATGCAACCTGGCAGCCTGGATCCGCCGCTGGTTTCATCAGCGATGTGGATAGTGCAGGGAACCGATTCAACCCGAACAAGCTGCTCATTGATCCCTATGCGATCGAAGTTAGTCACGATCCGCTTACTGCTAACCACACCGATAACACCGCCTATCTCTCTGGCCCGACTTCGCGGTTGATCGATACAGGGCCATTCGCTCCCAAGAGCATGGCGCTCGATTTGCCGAGCAGTGATTTTGGTGTCAAGCCGACCACCGCATTCAAAGATGAAATCATTTACGAAGTTCACTTACGAGGCCTTACAAAAAACGATCCGACCGTTCCACCAGCACTTCAAGGCACTTATGCTGGAGCAGCGTTGCGTGCCCCCTATTTGCGTGACCTTGGCATTACCGCTGTTGAGTTCCAACCTATTCACGAAACGCAGAATGATTTGAATGATATTCCTCAATTGGCAGCGCTTCATAACTACTGGGGATATGACTCGTTCAGTTACTTCGCACCTGATCGAAGATATGCAAGCGATCAAACGCCGGGCGGTCCTACGCGCGAATGGATTGCGATGGTGAAAGCCTTTCACGCCGTCGGCCTCAAGGTTTACGTCGATGTCGTCTACAACCACTTTGATGAAAGCGATGTGGATGTTTGTACCGGCACAATAGGTGAAATCTTTTCATTGCGCGGACTCGATAACTCTGACTATTACGAGACCCTGGGTCCCACTGATCCCGCCCATTACGAGAACGACAACGGAGTTGGACCGAATGTAAATGCTGCGACCGCGCAAGGGCGAGACCTGGTAATGGATTCGCTAAAGTACTGGACCAGCATCATGGGTGCCGATGGTTTCCGATTCGATCTTGCCGCGGTGCTTGGAAATGCCGATGGACAGGGAGGCTACTCATTCGATCGCGACGATCCGAATAACATTCTGAACCGAGCCGTCGCTGAATTGCCCGCGCGACCTGATTCGGGCGGTGCAGGAGTCGACTTGATCGCCGAGCCGTATACTGCGAATGCTGCTGGCCAGGAGCAAGGAAACTTCCCGGTCGGCTGGTCTGAATGGAACGATCGATATCGCGATGTCTTTCGTGCTTCGCAAAACAAGCTTGGGTTTGTCCCTGTGACGCCGGGCAGTATGGCTACGCGATTTGCCGGCTCCGCAGATCTGTTTCAGGCGCGCGGCCGGAAACCATGGAATTCGGTCAATTACATTACTTGCCACGATGGCTTTACGCTGCGGGACCTCTATTCGTTTGAGCAGCCGATGAACAATCAGCCCTTTCCATTCGGGCCGTCGAGCGGCGGTCGCAGCGCTGCCGACGAAATGTGCTGGGATCATGGCGGCGATCCTGTGCAGCAAGTGCAGGCAGTGCGTACCGCGCTGGCAATCCTGCTTCTTTCCGCCGGCGTTCCGATGCTCTCAGGAGGCTCCGAGTTCTTCCGCACTCAATTCGGAAACAATAATGCATTTAATTTAGACACCGTGGCCAATTGGTTCGATTGGCAAAGTGCCGCGCAACAGGCACCGCTCACTACCTTTGCCCAGACTCTCATCCAATTTCGACGGGCGCATCCATGCCTTCGTCCGGCTGATTTCTTTACGGGAACCGATAACAACGGCAATGGCTTGAAAGATCTGACATGGTATTTCGATAGTGGCGCAGAGGTCGATCAGGCATACTTCGCCGACCCAAACAACCATTTCCTGGCGTACAGAATTGATGGTTCAGAGGTGGGTGACGCGGCGACATCCATCTATGTTGGGTACAACGGATATTTTCAAGCCATCGATGTCAGTTTGCCTGCCCCGCTTGCGGGAAACAGTTGGTCTCTGGTCGCCGACACAAGTCCCAATGCGGCCGCGTGGGGCAACATCTATCCCGCCGGGCAGGAGCAACAGCTAGGTGCCTCGCAATATACCGCGCAAGGACGTTCCATTTTCTTGTTGATGGAGCGTTGACGCGCGCCTGGGCCGCGAAATGAACCGCGACTTTGAGCACCGCGACGCACTTGAGATCATTGTGGCGGAAGGTCAGGGATTCGAACCCTGGAGAGTCTTTCAACCCCGCCGGTTTTCCATACCGCTATAGCTTTCGCTATCGAGCCGAAGCCCGTTTGGGGTCTGGACTTTGCCTTCACCATAGCTCTAAGAGCTTTAGGTGGGAGCCGTCAAGTCTCTACACGTTCCTGGCCGTGGCCAAGCTTCGCTCGGCGTTACCTCGGATGCTTCCCAGGGGTTTCGCCGAATTTGACTCCATTCATCTGTCGAGTTTCCGCGACAGCGCCCGAATTAACAAGACCGGTGCATTCAACCGCTCTGCCAACCTTCCGCACTTTGTACGATATCACAGGATTCGAACGGATGCCGCGTTGCCAGGCTTTCTCCAGCCGCTTTCCATGTTCTCGCTTGATTCCGATTGTTAAAGGAGCACGGACTGTGGACGAACCGCAAGAGCAGTCATCGAGTGTTGATCAAATCACTGTGAATTCCACCCAACGGTGTTACAAAGAAAGCATGGTTAAGCGGCCTAACGCGGGTACCGAGATGATGCCAGGTCAGCCTATCAGCCTCAAGACGCTCGGGGAATACCTCAATCTTTCGCCGGCGACCATCTCGCTGGTTTTGAACAATGCGCCTGGTGTTCGCTCGATTCCTCAGGAGACGCGCAATCGTGTCACCGAGGCAGCAGCCAAGTTCGATTATCGGCCCAGCTTTTATGCGCGGTCTCTTCGCAAACGGCAAACTTTTTCTGTGGGCGTGCTGGTGCCGGAGTTGAGCGACAGTTATGCGGCCCAGGTGTTGGCCGGCGTTGAGGAATTTCTCATTGAAGAGGGCTACTTTTATCTGACGGCAAGTCATCGCCGGAAACCGGACTTGATCGAAGAGTACCCTCGTTTGCTAATGGAGCGCTCTGTCGAAGGCTTCATCGTGATCGACACCATCCTTGAAAAGAGCATGCCCTTACCCGTCGTAGTGGTCGCAGGCCACCGCACGATTGAAGGCGTCACCAACGTGGTCCTCGATCAACACCGAGCCGCCGAACTGGCGCTGCGCCATCTATACGAGCTAGGCCATCGGAAGATCGCCTTCATGCGCGGAGGCAGTCACAGCGCTGATGCCGACGACCGTTGGGAATGCCTGATGGCCGTGGCAAGAGAACTGAAGCTGGAGGTCCCGCCCGAACTGAGCGTTCAGTTGCAGCTTCGCGTTTCTACTCCGGAATTGGGTTTTGTCCCCACAGAAGAACTCCTGAGTCGCGGAGCCAAATTCACTGCCCTGATTTGCTACAACGATATCGCCGCAATTGGCGCTACACGGGCCTGCATCAACCATGGCTTGAGAGTTCCCGAGGACATTTCGATCGTCGGGTTCGACGATATTCAAGGAGCAGCTTTTCACAACCCCAGCCTGACCACGATTCGTCAGCCGCTGCATGAAATGGGAACCGTGGCGGCGCGTATTCTGCTGCAGCGGATCCGCGGCCAGGCGAGCTTTCCTGACGTTGTGTCCATCCATCCCGAGCTGATCATCCGCGAGTCGACGTGTCCGCCCTGTGCCACGCCTCTCCGCGATGAGCGGAACTGAATCAAAAAATGGCATCAGTCACCAGTCCTGTTGCTGGGCGATCCTTGGTAGTGTTGCATCCTGCTTTCGCGCTCACTGGAATTCTTCACGCTATTGGCGGTCCATTATTGCCGTCTTTGGCGGCAACATTTCACTTGAGCGATAACCAGGCGGGATTGCTATTCCTCTGTTATTTCCTGGGCACATCGTTGGGAGCGTTGCTTTGCACGCGCAACTACGCTCGTTCCATTGCAGTCGGATTCGTTGTGCTCGCGGCGGCATGTGCCTGCGTCACTGTGGTCTCAAGCGGCTTCCTGCATTCGACGTTTCTCGTCATGGGAATAAGTGTAGGCGTCTGCATGTCGGCTATAACCATGTTCGCCGGGCGTAACTTCCCAGGACGCAATGCTGCGACTCTTACTTTCATCAATTTCACGTGGAGTGTCGGCGCGCTTGCTGCTCCGTTATTAGCTGCTCGGCTGCTCCTGAGTCATACCTATCGCTCGGCCTATAGCGTTCTAGCGGTGGCGGCTGCTGTGGCCGCCGTGGCGAGTTGGTCTCTGCTGGCAGATGCTCCCGAGAAGGCCCTCGTGATCGGCGACGCGCGAGATATGCCTAACGTGCGATTTATCGCGCTCTTCGCGCTCCTCACCTTCCTCGAAGTGGGTATCGAAAATACCACCATCTCATGGCTTGCCACTTACACGCTGCGCTCCGAGCACAGCGGGGCAGCTATGGCTGCGGCGTCCTCTTCTCTTTATTGGTGCGGATTTCTCGCCAGCAGAGGAATTTCATCGTTACTGCTGTTGCGGCTCAATCCGATGCGGGTGCTCCGCTATTCCGTTGTAACTGCCGCGCTGGCTGCCAGTCTCCTCATTGGTGCGCAAGGACAGGCCTGCTTAGGAATCGCTATGTTTGTGTTCGGAGCTGCGCTAGCGCCGATTTTCCCGCTACTTCTCTCTCGATTTTTCGGAGGAGCCCGGCATACCTACGATGCTCGCTGGGTACTGGCCATCTGCGGGTTTGGAGGTTCAGTATTGCCTTGGTTTACCGGATGGCTTTCGAATCGCACCGGGAGTTTGCGAATCGGATTAATAACCGTTCCAGCCTCATTGTTATTGATGATTTGCACGTTGCCCGCTCTGCGCGATCCACGGAACCAGCACGTCGAGAAGTGCGTTTGAACATAGTATTTATTCCAGTGCAATCATTAACTGTCGGATTTTTCCCAATAGTTAATGATTGCTGAACACTGGAAACTGTATTTGTAACTACTCTTCGTCCTTCTTCTCGGTTGCAGGCGCTTTCTCCGGTGTAGTCAGCGGCTTGGTAATGTCGTCGAGATAGGCTGGCGTGCCTTCCACCCGCTCCAACACTGGATATCGCTCACCACCGTGATAGTCGACATCTGCGTTCGAAACCTGCGAGTCGGCTTGGACGATCAAATGAATCGGTTCGGTATTGCCCTTGGCCGCGCGAATAGCCTCTTTCAGCGCGTCTGGCGAGAAAATCTGACCATTCACCGCAATTACCTTTTCGCCGGGCGCTAGTCTTGCCTTGTCCGCTGGACCGTTCCACAGCACGTCGGAGATGCTGCCATCGGCGCTGATTCGCAGGCCGAGCGAATACCAGCAGTCGATCCCACCGCCGCGTCGTCCACCAGCCGAGGCCATGGTACGTTCTGACGGATTGGGCTTGTCCTTGTACACAAGCTTGTATCCGCCTTGCTCGATGCCCGCCAAGTCTGCTCGCGGGTTAATTGTATCGATACGATCATGCAGGAATTTCGACCAGTCGTAAGCTACTACCGCGTTCAAGTCCTGCACTAATTCATCGAAGGTGTAAGTCACGATAAGCGGCCCGGTATTGCCGCCCTTGGCGAGAAAGATCTTCTGATAGTCATCGAGCGACTTCTTGTCCTGGGTGAGTTTGCGGATGAGTGTATCGGCATCGAGCCAAAGCAATTCGCCCTCCTGGTAGTAGTCCTGCCCTCGCTTCCAGTTGGACCAGGCCGGATTACCGCCGCGCAGGATGCTGGCAGCCACCGCCGTATCTACGGTCGGCCTCCAATCGCGACCCGGACGGTAGTCAAGGCTCGCAGCAGACATCGCCAACATGTCCCGATATTGTGCCTGGTTCTTCAGCCCCGATCGCGCCGCCAGCACATTGCCGAGGTATTGAGTCATGCCCTCGTAAACCCACAGCAGCGCCCCCTGTTGTGCGCTTGCAAAGTCGGGCTGATAAAGTCCGATTGGCCGCCGGTACTTCCCATTCCACGAGTGAGTAAATTCGTGCGAAAGCAAATCCGATTCGGCCAATTGATGTTGATCGTCGGAGAATCCCTTTTCGCCCACACCGTTATCCGATGACTGCCCATGCTCCAGGCCCTCGCCGCCGGCAACGTCAGAGAGCGTAAGCAGAAAGTGATAGACGTTGTAATGGTGTGAAGCGTAGAGCGCGTCGGCTTCACGCACCAGGTTGCTCACTTCTGCAAGCACAGACGGGCGCAGGTTTGAATCTTCTGGCGAGTCCGATACGACGTCGATGTAATGTTTGGGAGTGATGGTCGGGGCCAGCGCGAATTCGTGAAAATATTGTCCGGTGATGATGGGCGAATCTTCGAGTTGCTCGACGTTTGTTACCGCAAACTGAGTCGTGGCTCCCGCAGCCGGGACGGGATAAGAGCCGCCGCCAAGAGGGCTAAGCGCGGTGCCCACGCCCCATCCTGCGGGAACTTTCAACGATGGCTGAATGGGGATATCCCGCACCGGCACATGCGCCGGATAGAGCAGCAACTTCTCCCATTCAAGCACCGCCATCTTCTGCGAGACCCGTGCCGTCACTATGCAGTCAAGGTGAGCATGAAGGGTGGTCGCTCCCTGGGGAATCGTCAAATGAAACTCATAGAGGTCCACATCGTCGCGGCGCCACGGGATAGGTTGGCCGTTCACCGTGAAAACAACGCCGGTAATCGAATCGACTGGCCCCGTCGGACGATGATTGCCGGGGATCCATTGCGGCGTGGTCAGCAAGAGCGGTCCAGCCGTTACCGGCAGATCCACTTCAGCGTGGTATAGCTTTCGCGGTGCGTCCGTCAAATCGGCAGTGATCTGAATGGGGGATTTCTGTGCCAACGCCGAAGCGCCGCCGCAGACAATGAGGAGTACTACAGGCAAAGAAGCGGGAAAGCTGAACCAACGCATTGAAGACTTCTCCTGAGTGAACAGAGTAATGTATGCGGTAAGGCATGCGGGGACTTTCGCAGCCGGTGAGAAGCGAACAAAGTCAGATTTCCCGATTTTATTATGCGCAGATAGTCCCGCAGCGTTAACCTATGTTTAACCAAGTCATTGAGCAGCTAAGCGCACCTTTGTTCGCCGCGGCTGTTGCTTTTATCCGCCGGAAGGAGAGCCATGTCGTCTGATTACCGCAATTTTCTCGCGCTCCCATATGAGGAGCTTGAAGAACTGAACCTCGAAGCCAAACAGGAGCGCAACAGCCATGTCGCCGCGGATTTAATCCGCGAAAAAAGGCTGAAATACTTGACCGATGAGAAGCGAATCAAGGCCGTAACCGTGCTGTTTTCCGACCTTGAAGGCCGCCTCCACATGCTTGACTACGACAAGAAGTTCCTGCTCGGCAGCTACGAAAACCTGACCTTCGACGGTTCTTCGATCCGCGGATTTACTGCCCAAAAAGAGAGCGATCTGCGCCTGGGCATCGATTGGAGCGCGTTCTACTGGGTTCCGTCCGACGTCTTTGGCACCGGCAAGGTGCTCGTCTTTGGCGTGGTCATTGACAAAGACGGCACACCCTATTCCGGCGATTTGCGCGGCGTGCTCAAGAGATATGCCGACGAACTTCACGCGACCAAGAGCTACACACTCAATGCGGCCACTGAGATCGAAGGCTTCCTGTTCGCGGGTAAAGACGCCGAGAGCCGCTATCACGAGACCGGCAAGTTCGAATTCGTTTCAACCGGCGGTTACTATCATTCGCTGCCGCTAGACCCGCTTCGCCAGTTCATCGACACCGCGGCTGAAGTGCAGCGCGCCATGGGTTTCCAGAACGAAAAAGATCACCCCGAGGTCGCGCCGGCGCAATTTGAAATCAACTTCGGTTACAGCGAAGTCGTGGCGGCCGCCGATCAGATCCAGCTTTACAAGCTTCTTTGTCGCCAGATCGCCAATAACTACGGGTTCACGGCCAGTTTTCTGCCCAAGCCCGTCGTCGGCGTCAACGGCAGCGGAATGCATACCAACGTCTCCGTCTCACAAGGCAAGACGAATCTCTTCTGGGATGAGAAGGGTGAGGAACAGCTTTCCAAGTTTGGCTGGGACTTCCTCGATCGCATTCTTACTCGCGCTCTCGACCTCTGCCTCATCTTCAACTCCAGCGTGAATGCTTATCGCCGCCTCGATCCGCACTTTGAAGCGCCCAATCAGATTCGCGCATCGGCCACCGACCGTGGCGCCATGATTCGTGTGCCGATCGGCAACCACCGCTCCATGCGCACTGAGGTGCGAGCTGTGGCGCCCGACGCCAATCCTTACCTGTCGCTTTACTCCATCTTCAAGACCGGTCTCGACGGCGAAATCGCCAAGGTCGACAATCTTCGTGAAGGAGGACGGTATCTGCCCGACAACATCTACACCGCCATCCAGGACTTCAAGAATTCCAGTTGGATCGCAGAGATCCTGGGAGCCGACGTTCAGAGCCGGTATGCAGAATTGAAGCAAGCCTCCGCCGACCGCTGCCCGCGCCTGCTCGGAACCATCGTCAAGGGCTGCGAAGTGCAGTTCCACCATGCGGTCTACAACCAGTCCCTTTGGAACTTGTTCTAGACTTCACCGTCTCAGCCAGCCGCGATTGGATGAAACGGGGTGGGAGATCACAAAAGCTTACCCCCGGCAGTCCGGCCTTTCCTTTTTCCATGTTTGTTCTTCGCTAGCACGACCAAGGCGGCGCCACCCAATCGGCGCCGCTTTTCAGCTTCCTCATGCCGCCCTGATTTCCGTCATGTTAAAAATTAGATAACAGAGTAGAGGCGGAGTCGGCTCTGAAGACGGCACCACGGCGATTGCCATTCCAGATTGTTAGGGATTATTCTTCGCCCAACCAGAATTCGGCGGTAAGGGACCGCACTTTTCTTCATGAGCACCAGTCCTCAGCTGGACGTGGAAGCGCTGTACGGAGATTATCCGCTCGACCACGCGTTCGACGAGATGCGGGAATCCAGCGGAGAATTGCGCCCACACTACCGCGCCTTGGCCGAAACCCTGGCCAGATTGCCTCAAGATGAGCTCCAACGCCGCAAGCAGTCTGCCGAGCTATCCTTTCTTACTCAAGGCATCACTTTCACGGTCTACGGTCGCGAAGAAGGCACCGAGCGTATCTTCCCTTACGACCTGTTGCCACGTCTCATTACCGCCGCGGAATGGGACAGGATTGAGCGCGGACTTACCCAGCGAATCACGGCCCTCAATCATTTTTTGCGCGACATTTACTCCGACGCAAAGATTCTGGCGGATCGTGTAGTCCCACGCGAACTCGTCTATAGTTGCAAGCACTATCGCCGCCAGATGCGCGGACTTCAGGTGCCGCGTAACGTCTACATCACCGTGATTGGCTCCGATTTGCTCAGGCTGAGCACCGGCGAGTTCGTGGTACTCGAAGACAATCTGCGTGTGCCCTCCGGCGTGAGCTACATGCTCACCAACCGCCGCGTCATGAAGCGCACGTTCCCGCACCTGTTTCACAGCTACGGCGTCAGACCCATCGAGCACTATCCGCAATTGCTGCTCTCGACGCTGCGATCATTGGCGCCCGAGGGTCGCCCTGAGCCGAATATCGTGCTGCTCACGCCTGGAGTTTTCAATTCGGCTTACTTCGAGCACACGTATCTCGCCCGCCAAATGGGTATAGACCTGGTTGAAGGCCGCGATCTCGTGACCCACGACAACGTGGTCTACATGCGCACCACCGATGGCCTCAAACGCGTCGATGTTATCTATCGCCGCGTAGACGATGACTTCAGCGATCCGCTTATTTTTCGCAGTGATTCCATCCTCGGATGTGCCGGCTTGTTTAACGCCTATCGCGCCGGCAACGTGACCGTGACCAATGCCTTTGGCACGGGACTGGCCGACGACAAGGCACTGTATGCGTACGTGCCGCGCATCATTCGCTACTATCTGGCCGAGGAACCTATCCTTCCCAATGTCGAGACCTTCGTGCTGACCGACGAGAAGGAACGCAAGCATGTGCTCGCCAATTTAGACAAGCTGGTCGTGAAAGCTGTCGGCGAAAGTGGCGGCTACGGCATGTTGATCGGGCCTCAGTCTACTGCGAAACAACGTCAGGAATTTGCCGTTCAGATCGAGGCTAACCCGCGCAACTATATCGCCCAGCCGACGCTCGATTTCTCGCGCGCACCGTGTCTCATCGGCAATCAACTGGAACCGCGCCATGTCGATCTGCGGCCCTACATTTTGTTCGGTGACAAGGTCAACATCGTACCCGGTGGTCTTACGCGCGTGGCTCTCGAAAAAGGTTCGCTCGTCGTCAACTCATCGCAGGGCGGCGGCAGCAAGGACACATGGGTACTGCAATAGATAGCAAATTCGCTGTTCGGGAGAACGCAACCATGCTCTCGCGCGTTGCTGACAGCCTTTATTGGATGAGCCGCTATCTTGAGCGGGCTGAGAATACCGTGCGTCAACTCGATGTCACGATGAGTCTCATGCTTGATCCTGGCGGAGCGAGCGCGGAGACGCGTTGGCAGAGGCTAGTCTCATCGTTGGGCGGCGCACCTGATCTTGAATGGAATGGTGACATGGATGCGATGGCCCGCACGCTGATCTTCAGCAGCGTGCATCACGCATCGGTTACTTTCTGCGTCAATGGTGCCCGTGAAAACGCCCGCCAGGTCCGCGAAGAAATTTCGACCGAACAGTGGGATCGCCTCAATCGGCTCTATCATCAGATCCATTCACCCAATACTCAGGCGCAGTTCGGCGCTAACATCAATGACGCCCTGGCTTCCATCGTCGATGGCATTCACCTCTTCAAGGGCGTGAGTGACACCACGATGATTCATGGGCAGGGCTGGCAGTTTATCCGCCTCGGCCGCTATCTTGAACGAGCCTATTCCACGGCTACCCTCCTCGAGGTGTTCCAGCCAGAGCTTTATACGCTTCCAGAACGCGAGCACTCCGGCTATCAGTATCTTGAGCAGGTAGGCCTGCTGCGCTGCTGTACTGCATTTGAAGCGTATTGCCAGGTCTATACTGCAGACCTTTCCGCGGATCGCATACTTGAATTTTTGTTGCTCAATCGCGATTTTCCTCATGCCATTCGCTACTCGGTCGACGGCATCATGAGCGCGATCGAATCTATCCAGCGCACCGGTGGCCGGCGTCCTCCAGAAGAGCTGACTGCGGGCATCGGGCGTCTTCACGCCATGCTTGGCTACACCACCATAGGTGAAATTCTGGCCAGCGATCCGGCCATGTTTCTGCATACCATTCGTGAGCAATGCATGCGCATTCACGAGCTTGTTTACCGCTATTACGTGCAATATTCGATCCAATCCGCGCTGACGATTTAGCACTTCGGGAGTCGAGCATGAACTTCTATTCAATTCGCCACTTGACGCGCTTCCGCTACTCGCAGCCCATCAGCGAGGGCATTATGGAAACGCGCATGCACCCGCGCTCCGACACCAATCAACACTGTCTAACGTTCTCGTTGTCGGTCAGCCCCCGGTGCCGCGCTTTCACTTACCGCGATCATCTCGGCAACAACGTGCATCATTTTGATATTCCTGGCGAACACTCACAACTCGTCATCATCGCGGAGTCTGTGGTGGAGCAGCAGCCATTACCTGACGTCCCCGCATTTCTGGCGCCTGACGCATGGAAGGCACTCGATGAGTTGGTGCGCTCCGGTGACTACTGGGAAATGCTGCTGCCCAGCACCTACACCGTCGAGACGCCAGCTCTCACGCAGCTCGCAACCAAGCTTGACGTCAAGCGGCGCGACGATCCCCTCATGCTGGTGCATGAATTAAATACTCGCCTCTACGACTACTTTGAATATGTGCCCCGTGCCACGCGCGTCGACTCGCCCATCGAAGAAGCTATCACCAGCGGCAAGGGCGTCTGTCAGGACTTTGCTCACACCATGATCGCCCTGCTTCGTCATATCGGGATTCCGGCTCGCTACGTCTCGGGCTATCTCTATCGCGGCCGCGAAGACCATGATCGTTCTCTACCGGACGCCACGCACGCGTGGGTCGATGTGCTGCTGCCGCAACTAGGCTGGGTTGGCTTCGATCCCACCAATAACCTGGTTTCGCACCATCGGCATATTCGCACCGCAGTCGGCAGGGACTACGCGGATGTACCGCCAACCCACGGCATGTATCGCGGCAAGACAGAAAGCGAGCTCTATGTCGCTGTTCATGTAGAAGCAGCCGACGAGGCCCCGGCACTCGATCGCAAGCTGCCTATCCCCGAGGATTGGTCGGTGCTCGTTGAGCGCGCCCAACAACTGCCCGATCAGCTCTTGCCCGTAATTGAATTGCAGCAAATGCAACAGCAACAGCAGTGAAAGAGCTTCGTCGCACAGCACCAATGTTGTTTTGCTATTCGGCACGAAATGTAAAATTTGGTTGAAACTCAAGGCAGGATCAGACACAATAAAATCACTTCACGTTGGGCAGAACCCCCCTGCCGTTGCTGCCATTTCAACAATGCGTTGCGGTAATCAGCACCACGGTAACCGCTTCGACCTTCACGAACTACTGAATACGCACCTCCGGGCACTCTCCAGCATATCCGTCTTCATTCTGCGGCCCCACGAAGCCGCAATTTGTAAGCCTACTCAAACTCGAGCGGCGCCTTACCAGCCGCAAAGCAAGACCCTTTTTGGAGGAACAGTCGTGAAAAGATCCCTATGGGGATGGATGCTTATTTGCATCCTTTCCACTTCCACCCTCGTTTTGAGCCAGAGCGCAACCACATCTCTGCGCGGCGTCATTAAGGACCCATCCAGTGCGTTGGTTCCGGGCGCAAAAGTCACACTGACCAACAATGCAGACGGCCAGGTGTTATCCACAGTGGCCAATAGCGCAGGCCAGTATACCTTTCCGCAGATAGCGCCGGCAAAGTACACCATCGTCGTGTCAGCTGTCGGCTTTGGAGACCAGACAAAGGTCGCTGAGCTGCTCGTGAACCAGCCGGCCAGCATCGACTTCACTCTCTCGGTTCAATCAAACACAGTCACAGTCGACGTGTCCGCGG